>Ga0160442_100068_pt1 | contig 139461 bp, 122 predicted proteins | sample HID1971M_E1MG_FD_108252 | JGI IMG/M metagenome (GOLD analysis project Ga0160442, IMG submission 108252) | Enriched millipede-associated microbial communities from UW Madison campus, WI, USA - HID1971M_E1 MG | ecosystem: Host-associated > Arthropoda: Insects > Digestive system > Unclassified ... | reverse complement strand
GTCCTCGTAGTCCGAGGAGTCGCGCTGGTTGACCTGCGTCAGGCGACCGGCATCCACGGTCAGGCCTTCGAGTTCGAGCGAGGTCAACTGACCGCCCTTGAAGGTTTGTGGCAACAGCCGTGAATCGTTGGCCAGTACCGTCGGCAGTTTCGGCAGTAGCGTGCCGAGTTTCAGCGTGCTTTTCGAGGCGCGCAGTTTGGCGGTCAGACCCAGTTCGCCGTATTCGTCCTGGGCACCTTTGCTGGTGTCGCTGTGGCGTTTGAGCAGGCCGGAACCGGCGCGATCTGGGCTCGAATCGAGTTTGACGCCGAGCAGACCGATGGCGTCGAAACCGACGCCGACCAGACCTTCGGTAAAGCCTGACTCATAGCGCAGCAGGAACCCCTGGGCCCATTCCTCTTGTCTGGATTGCGCGGCGTTGGCCTGGCGATAATCCCGGTTGAAGTAAAAGTTGCGCAGTTCCAGGCTGGCCTTGCTGTCCTTGATGAAGTCAGCAGAAGCAGGCGCCGTGAGGCTGATGACGCCGCCGGCCAACAGGAGACGGGTAGCGAGAATACGAGTGCTGCGGTCCATGGTGAAGCCCCTTGGTTTTTATTTTTGAAATGACGGGCACAGCAGCCCCTGCCGCAATGGCAAGGGCCCGGGAAGTAAAAACCGCGACGCCAAAAGAGAGGAGCCGACGCCGCGGCGGTTCAATCGTCAGAACTGTTCGGCCGACAGGCCATACAGCGAGGCGCTGCCAGCACGAATGGATTGCTCCAGGCTCAGAATGCGTGGCAACAGGCGGTGGATGTAGAAGTCGGCGGTGGCGATTTTCGCGCCGTAGAAACTGTCGTCCGCGCTGCGTTTCTGCCCGGCAACCTGGGCCATGCGCGCCCACAGCCAGGCGTAGGCGACGTAGCCGAACAGGTGCAGATACTCCACCGAGGCGGCGCCGACTTCGTTGCGGTTGGTGGCGGCCCGATCCTGCAGCCAGTCGCTGATGTCTTCCAGCCGTTGCACGGCATCGAGCAGTTGTGTGGCATAGGGGGCATCGGGCCGGGCGGCGAAGCGGCGAATCTCGCCGGTGAACTGGCGCAGCGCGAGACCTTTGTCGGCGAGCACTTTGCGCCCGAGCAGGTCCAGCGCCTGGATGCCGTTGGTGCCTTCGTAGATCTGCGCGATGCGCACATCGCGAACCAATTGTTCCTGGCCCCACTCACGAATGTAGCCATGCCCGCCGAACACCTGCTGGCCGTGGATGCAGCTTTCCAGGCCGGTATCGGTGAAAAATGCCTTGGCCACCGGTGTCAGCAGCGCGACCAGGTCCTGTGCGCTTTCCCGTTCCCCGATATCGTCGGAAAACTTCGCCAGGTCAAGTTGTTGCCCGACATAACTGGCGAACGCGCGACCCCCTTCGGTCATGGCTTTCATGGTCAGCAGCATGCGTCGCACGTCGGGGTGAACGATGATCGGGTCGGCCGCTTTGCCCGGCGCCATGGCGCCTGTCGGCGAGCGGCTCTGAAGGCGTTCGCGGGCGTACGCCACGGCGCTCTGATAGGACGCTTCGGCACAGCCGATACCCTGGATGCCGATGGACAGGCGTTCGTAGTTCATCATGGTGAACATCGCCGCCAGGCCCTTGTTCTCCTCGCCAACCAGCCAGCCGCTGGCGCCGTCGAAGTTCATCACGCAGGTCGCCGAAGCCTTGATCCCCATCTTGTGTTCAATCGAGCCGCAACTCACTGCGTTGGAAGCGCCGAGGGAACCGTCGGGTTTGACCAGCACTTTGGGCACGACAAACAGCGAAATACCTTTGGGGCCCGCAGGCGCATCCGGCAGTTTGGCCAGCACCAGGTGCACGATGTTCTCGGTCAGGTCCTGATCGCCGCCGGTGATGAACATCTTGCTGCCGGTGATCTGGTAGCTGCCGTCAGCCTGAGGCTCGGCACGGGTGCGGATCAGCCCCAGGTCGGTGCCGGCATGGGCTTCGGTCAGGCACATGGAACCGGCCCAGCGGCCTTCATACATCGGCGGCAGGTAGAGGTTTTTCAGGGTCTCGCTGGCATGGGCATCCAGCGCCAGGCAGGCGCCGGAACTCAATGCCGAATACAGCGCAAAACTCGAGTTGGCGCCGTAGAGCATCTCTTCGAACTGCACCGCCAGCATCTTCGGCATGCCCATGCCGCCGAACCCGGCGTTGCCGGACAGCCCGACCCAGCCGCCTTCGATGTAGGTGGCGTAGGCCTGTTTGAAACCAGCAGGCGTGGTGACACGACCTGCATGCCACTGCGCGCCTTCTTCGTCGCCGCTGCGATTCAAGGGCGCAATCAGCTGCGAGGTGACTTTCGCCGCCTCCTCGAGAATAGCGTCCGCGGTATCGGCGTCGACACTGTCGGCCAGGGCCGGCAGGCGCGCCCACAGGGCCGGGGCGTCAAAGACTTCATGCAGGACAAAGCGCAGGTCGCGCAGCGGGGCTTTGAAATCGGGCATAACGTGAACCTCAAAAGGACGGTTGTGCGATGGGCACGGCAGCGAATGCCGTGCCCTTGCAATCAATGACTGGAAGCGCTGGCAGCACCCAGGCCGGTCTGCGCGCGCACGAACTGGTCGGCGTAGGCGTCACGTTCCTTCTCGGCGCGCACGCTGCGGTCGAGCCGGGACACCACGACAATCACCAGGAACGCCAGCGGCATGGAGAACAGGGCAGGGTGGTCATATGGGAAAATGGCGTGGGTATTGCCAAGCACCGTGACCCAGACCGCAGGCGACAGGATCACCAGCACCAGTGCGCAGATCAGGCCGGCGAAGCCGCCGATGATCGCGCCTTTGGTTGTAAGCCCTTTCCAGTACATGGCCATGATCAGCACCGGGAAGTTGGTCGATGCGGCAATGCCGAAAGTCAGGCCCACAAGGAACGCGACGTTCATCTTCTCGAACAGAATGCCCAGCAGGATCGCGATGATGCCCAGCCCCACGGTCGCCATGCGCGTGACGCGCATTTCCTGTTTCTCGCTGGCCTTGCCTTTCTTGAACACGGTGGCGTAGAGGTCGTGGGAAATCGCCGAAGCACCGGCCAGCGCCAGCCCGGAGACCACCGCGAGGATGGTGGCGAACGCCACAGCCGCGAGGAAACCGAAGAACAGGTTGCCGCCGACCGCCTTGGCCAGGTGCATGGCAACCATGTTGCCGCCGCCGATCAGGGCACCGCCGACTTCACCGTTGACGTAGTACTGCGGATCGGTACCGATGATCACCATGGCGGCAAAACCGAGGGTGCAGACCACGAGGAAGAAGAAGCCGATGAAGCCGGTGGCATAGAACACCGACTTGCGGGCTTCCTTGGCATTGGGCACGGTGAAAAAACGCATCAGGATGTGCGGCAGGCCGGCGATGCCGAACACCAGGCCAAGGGACATCGACGCGGTGTTGATCGGGTCGGCGAGCATCGAGCCCGGGCCCATGATGTTCCAGCCACTGGCGTGGGCCTGGACGGCCTTGTCGGCCAGGGTCTCGTAGCTGAAACCGAACTGCGACATCGCCATGACTGCAAGCGTGGTGCCGCCGGCCAGCAACAGCACGGCCTTGATGATCTGTACCCAGGTGGTCGCGATCATGCCACCGAAGATCACGTAGACCAGCATCAACGCACCGACGATCACCACGGCTACCGGGTAGTCGAGGCCGAACAGCAGCTTGATCAACTGACCCGCGCCGACCATCTGCACGATCAGGTAGCAGCACACCACGGTCAACGAGCCGAAGGCCGCGAAGATCCGCACCTTGTTCTGATCCAGTCGATAGGAAACGATGTCGGCGAAGGTATAGCGCCCCAGGTTGCGCAGACGCTCGGCCATCAGGAAGGTGATGATCGGCCAGCCGACGAAGAAACCGATGGTATAGATGAAGCCGTCGTAGCCCTTGGCAAACACCAGGCTGGAAAGCCCCAGCAGGGTGGCCGCGGACATATAGTCACCGGCAATCGCCAGGCCGTTCTGGAACCCGGTGATACCACCGCCCGCCGTGTAGAAGTCGGAGGTGGATTTGGTCTGGCGCGCAGCCCACCAGGTGATGGCCAGCGTGCCCAGCACGAAGACGAAGAACATGCCGATGGCATTCAGGTTCAGCGGTTGTTTTTCCACCGCGCCCAGCGCGGGCGCGGCAATGGCGACGGAAACAGGCAACAGGCCGGCAGCGGCGAGGGCAAGCGTACGGAACAGGTTCATCACTTGCTCTCCTCGAGAATGGCGGCGCCCAGTGCGTCGAAGCGGGTGTTGGCGCTGTACACGTACCAGCCGGTCAACAACCAGGAAAACACGATGATCGCCGCGCCAACCGGCATCCCCAGCGTCAACATCCGATGTTCCCCAAGCGGCGCATGCAGCCACTGCGGGGCAAAGGCCACAATCAGCATGAACAGGTAATAAATGCCCAGCACGGCGGCGCTCAACGACCAGGCCAGGCGGGACCGGCTGCTCACCAGTTGGAGAAATTTCGGATTGCCGCGAATGCGTTCGCAGCGTTGCGTATCGGTTGAATGGATGTCGGTCATCGCTAGCTCCACTTTGTTCTTGTTATCGGTCTGTGGGGGCCGGGCAGCCGTATTCGGCGTGCACGAGCCCGAGGCGGCAGGTCAATCACCTGCCACCGTGGGGTACAACGTGGTTTTCGGTTAGAGCGCCTTGGCCCGGTCGCGCAGCACGTACTTCTGCACCTTGCCGGTGGACGTCTTCGGCAACAGGGTGAAGATCACGGTGCGTGGTACCTTGAATCCGGCCAGGTGTTCGCGACAGAAACTGATGATGTCGGCTTCGCGAACGTCCTGGTGATCGGCCTTCAAGGTGACGAAGGCGCAGGGCGTTTCGCCCCATTTCTCATCGGGGCGGGCGACCACGGCCGCTTCCATCACGCCCGGGTGCCGGTAGAGCACGCCTTCGAGCTCGATGGTGGAAATGTTCTCGCCGCCGGAGATGATGATGTCCTTGAGCCGGTCCTTGATCTCGACGTAACCATCGGGATGACAGACCGCCAGGTCGCCGGTGTGGAACCAGCCGCCTTCGAACGCTTCGGCGGTGGCGGTCGGGTTCTTCAGGTAGCCCTTCATCACGGTATTGCCGCGCATGAAGATCTCACCGATGGTCTGGCCGTCACGCGGGGTGGGTTCCAGCGTCGTCGAGTCGCCGACCATCACGCCTTCGAGCGTGGTGTAGCGCACGCCCTGTCGGGACTTGATCTGCGCCCGCTCATCCAGGGGCAGCTCATCCCATTCCGCGTGCCAGGCGCACAGCGTCACCGGGCCATAGGTTTCGGTCAGGCCATAGACGTGAGTGACCTGGATGCCCATCTCTTCCACGGCGCCGATCACTTTGGCCGGCGGTGCGGCACCGGCGACCATGGCGTTGACCGGGTGATCGATGGCCGCTTTCGCCGACTCCGGCATGTTCACCAGGGCATTGAGCACTATGGGCGCGCCGCACAGGTGAGTGACCTGATGCTCGCGGATCAGCGTGAGGATTTTCTGTGGATCGACCCGGCGCAGGAACACGTGCACACCGGCCATGGCGGTAATGGTCCAGGGGTAGCACCAGCCGTTGCAATGGAACATTGGCAGGGTCCAGAGGTACACCGGATGGTTGCCCATGGCCCAGGTCATCTGGTTGCCCAAGGCGTTCAGGTACGCGCCGCGGTGGTGGTAAACCACGCCCTTGGGGTTGCCGGTGGTGCCGGATGTGTAGTTCAGCGAGATGGCTTGCCATTCATTGACTGGCCACTTCCAGTCGAACGCAGGGTCACCTTCGGCCAGCAACGCTTCGTAGTCCAGGTCGCTGACGGCCTGGCCTTCGCCGTATTCCGGGTCATTGACGTCGATCACCAGGGGCGGGTGATCCAGCATGCCGATGGCTGCGTGAATCACGCTGTGGAACTCGCGGTCGGTAATCAGCACCTTGGCCTCGCCGTGCTGCAGCATGAAGGCGATGGCTTCTGCATCCAGGCGCACGTTGAGCGGGTTGAGCACGGCGCCGATCATCGGCACGCCGAAGTGCACTTCAAGCATTTCCGGAATATTGGGCAACATCACTGCCACGGTGTCGTCCTTGCCGATACCGCGCCCGGCCAAAGCCGAGGCCAGGCGCCGACAACGGGTATAGGTCTGCGCCCAGGTGCGGCGGATCGAGCCGTGGATGACGGCGGGGTAGTCCGGGTAGACGTTGGCGGTGCGCTCGATGAAGCTGAGCGGAGACAGGGCAATATGGTTGACAGCCGAAGGGCCTAGCCCTTGTTCATAGATCGACATGTACGGGTACTCGGTGGCTGATTGTTAGCTCTATGGGAGCCCCTGCGGTGTACGCGCCGGGGTCGCCTTTTTTATGTCCGGTTTACTTTATATAACATTCATCCATTGATATGGAAGTACAACCTAAGCAATATAGTAGATGTACTATAATCAATTAGTCCGGTACCAAATCACTTGCCCCCGGACTTCCGTAGCCGGTATATGCTTGGATTTATTGAAGAAGTGGACCGGCAATGACCCTGACTCCCGTTCGACTGCACAGCTGGTTGCGCCTGCAACGTGAAGGCGTGTCCCTGGCTGCCCGGGCCGACGCGCTGTGTCATGCGCTGCAGGATTGCCCGGAAGTGCAGCGGGCGGTTTACTTGAGTTGGCAGCCCAATGCGCGGATCTACAGCCATGAGGGGGCGGCCCAGCATTTCCCGCCGGGCCTGGGCGACCCGGCGCTGGCCAGCGATCAGTTATTGTTCGAGCAACTGATCGAGGCCGGGCGCCTGGACCTGGCGCAAGTCAGGCAATTGGACTGCTGGCTGGCCGGCCGCCTGCGCCGAGCCGCCATCAGCCATGGCCAGGTATTCGACCTGGCCTTGCAGCCGGGGCAGGCGGGATTGCTGCTGGTGGAAGTGTGCGAGGGGGTGAGTCTTGACTGGCTGGGCTGGGTGCGGGATTTGCTGACGACGCTGTTGAGCAGCGTCAACGGCATGCTCCGCGGCTCGCCGCTGCTGGGCCACGATCCACAACCGAGCCTGTTGCTCGATGCACAGGGCCGACCGCTGGAGTTCAATGCGGCGCTGTTGGCCCTGCTGGCCGAGAAGCCATTGCCTGATGTATTGGGTTTTTTGCCGGTCAATCATCGGGTGCTGGTGCGCGCCTGTCTGGATCAGCAACGGGCCATTGAAGGGGTCGAGGCTCAGTTCGAAACGCAGATCCTGATCTGGACATTCATTCCCGACCCGCAGGACAACCGCGTGCTCGCCCGTTGCCGCGACGCCACGACCCAGGTCCTGGCGGAACGAGAAGCGACCACCGCACGCCGGCTTTACCGGCTGATCATCGAAAACACCACCGACCTGATTTCCCGCCACACCCCGGACGGGCGCTTCCTCGATGCGTCGCCCGCGTCCTGGACCCTGCTCGGCTACTGGCCGGAGGAATTGCGCGGGCAAATGGCCCAGGGCCTGTTCCATGGCCAGGATCTGGCCGGCCTGATGCAACGTGCACGGGATGCGCTGGAACAGGATGGCTATCACACCATGACCTATCGCATCCGCCATCGCGACGGCCATTACCTGTGGTTCGAATCCGCCAGCCGGGCGATCCGCGAAACCTATACCGGGGCGGTGGTCGAAGTGGTGAGCGTCTCCCGGGACATCACGGCCCGGGTGCTCGCCGAGGAGAACAAACGACGCCTGGCCGAAGTGGTCGAGGCCAACATCGATCCGGTGTTGTTCATCGCTCCCGAGGGCCTGGTCACTTACCTCAATCCCGCCGCGCGCCGCATCCTCGGGATTGATGAGCAGCAACCCATGCCGGCCCTGGCCGATCTGTTCGCCAGCGGCGACCTTGCGCGCCTGCAACGGGATGGCTGGAGCAGCGCCGAGCGCGACGGCGTCTGGAGCACCGATGCGCGGCTGCAACCACCAGGCGGCGGTACGTCCGTGCCGGTATCGCTGGTGTTACTGGCCCACCGTTCCGCCGGCGGCGAGCGTTATTACTCGCTGGTGGCGCGGGACATGACCGAACGGGAACTGCGCGAAGCGCAACAGCGCCGCCATCAAGACGAACTGGCCCACACTGCGCGCCTGGTCACACTCGGTGAACTGGCCTCGGGCATCGCCCACGAAATCAACCAGCCGCTGGCTGCCGTGGTGAATTACGCCAACGCCAGCCAACGCTATCTACAAACACTGGGTTCCAATCCGCAGGCCGCCGTCCGGGTGGCGCAAGGCCTGGAACGCATCACCCATCACGCCACCCACGCTTCCGAAGTGATCCGCCGGTTACGCTCGTTTTTGCGCAAGGGCCAGCGGCGCATGCAGGCGCTGAACCTGACCGACATTGCCCGCGAAGCCGTGCGTTTATGCGCGTGGGAGGCCAGTCATTGCGAAGTGACAATCGAGGATCGACTGCCGGATAATCTGCCGCCTGTTTATGCCGACCGCGTGTTGCTGGAACAGGTGCTGCTCAATCTGTTGCGCAATGCCATCGACGCCAACCGTGACCAGCATCCGCACGAGCCCTCGCTGATCGTGATGGCGGTGGAGCAGGGCAGTGGCGCCACCGTGGAAATCAGTGTGCAAGACCAGGGCCCGGGCGTCAGCGAGCCCGAGCTCGAGCAGATATTCACCCCGTTCTTCACCAGCAAGCCCGATGGCCTGGGGCTCGGGTTGTCCATGAGCCGCAGCATCATCGAAGGTTTCGGCGGCGAACTGAATGCCCGGCGCCAGCCTGTCGGGCTGCTGATGTGTTGCCGATTGCCGCTGGCCGGCCCAACAAAACAACAACAGGAATGACGTAATGGCAGGTGTGGCGGAGCACGTGGTGTATGTGGTCGACGATGACCAGGGAATGCTCGATTCGACGGTCTGGTTATTGGAGTCGGTCGGCCTGACAGCCCTGCCGTTTACCAGTGGTATCGAGTTTCTCGAGGCCTGCGATGCCAGTCTGGATGCCTGCGTGCTGCTCGACGTGCGCATGCCCGGCATGGGCGGGTTGAACGTGCAGGAGGAAATGCGCGTACGCCAGCTGAATCTGCCGATCATCTTTGTCAGCGGGCACGCCGATGTGCCCATCGTGGTCCGTGCGTTCAAGGCCGGTGCCCATGATTTCATCGAGAAGCCCTATAACGAGCAGTTGCTGCTGGACAGCGTGCAACAGGCGCTGGGCAATTGCGCCGCGCAACGCTGCGGCAATCAGGGCCAGGAGGCGTTGCAGGCCCGCTTGCTCACGCTGACGCCGCGAGAGCGGGACGTCATGTTGCCGTTGGTGCAGGGCTACACCACCCGCGAAATCGCCGAGCAACTGGGGGTCAGTGCCAAAACCGTCGATCTGTATCGCTCTCGCGTCATGAAACGCATGCAGGCCAACACACTGCCGGACCTGGTGGGCATGGCGATTGCGGCAGACTTGGTGGATCCACTTAAATTGCGTTGATCCTTCACGTTGTGAATTGTGCGTCTATGCTGGGCTAACCGGTTTTCCTTCCCAGTGAACTGTCAGGAGACGTCCATGGTACCCATGCCGCTGTCAGAGAAGGCCTTGTCCCGCGGGTTGCTCGATATTTTGATCCGCGCCGGACTGATTGTCGTGCTGGTGCTGTTCTGCTTTGAGATTTTTCGCCCGTTTCGCGACTTGATGCTGTGGTCGGTGATCCTGGCGATCACCCTCTACCCCTTGCAACAACGGCTGCGGGGACCGATGGGAGAAAAGGACGGACGTATTGCGACGCTGATCGTGCTGGTGGCCATCGCCATTCTCATGGTCCCGATCTACCTGTTGGGCACCTCGATTGCCGACTCGGTCGAAAATGCCATGACCGTGGTCCGGGACGAAGGCATCCGCATTCCGCCTCCGTCCGATTCCGTTGCCAGCTGGCCACTGGTGGGTAAACCGCTGTCGGCGCTGTGGCTGCAGGCGTCTACCGACCTTCCCGGACTGACGTCAAAGTACATTCCGCAAATCAAGGACGTCAGCCTGTCGGTACTGGGCAAGGTGGCCGGCGTCGGCATGGGCCTGCTGATGTTCATCGTCGCGCTGATCCTTGCCGGGATCTTCATGGCCTATGGCGAAGCGGGTAGCCGCGCCTCCGTGCAGATCGCCTCGCGGATCAGCGGACCGGAAAAAGGTCCCCAAGTGGCCACCTTGTGCACCGCAACCATCCGCGCCGTGGCGCTCGGGGTGGTCGGCATCGCGTTCATCCAGATGCTGCTGGTGGGGCTCGGGTTCGTGTTCAAGGGGGTTCCCGGCGCCGGGTTGCTGGCATTGGCGGTGCTGCTGCTGGGCATCATGCAGCTGCCGGCAACCTTGATCACAGTGCCGGTCATTGCCTTTGTCATCGCGACCGAAGGGGCCAATACCGTGACCATCATCTTCTCTATCTACGTCTTCGTCGCGGGCCTGGTGGACAACGTGCTCAAGCCATTGATGCTGGGGCGCGGGGTCGACGTGCCGATGCCGGTGATATTGATCGGAGCCCTGGGCGGGATGGTCACCGGCGGCATCCTGGGCTTGTTCATCGGCCCGGTGGTGCTGGCGGTGGGTTACCAGTTGTTCTGGCAGTGGGTGCAGGATCCGCCGCCGCCGGTGGTGGAAGAACGACTGTAGACACGAAAAGGGGCCGACGCGCCGTCGGCCGATTCCTGCTTCAGAATCCGAGGTAACAGCAGTAGACAAGGGCCAATGCGGCGGCGACACCGAAGGCTCCCAGCGCCTTGATGGTCAAGGGGTGCGTGGACTCGGGGTTGATCTCGCGCTGCAGGCGGGGATCGGAGTAGGCCACCGGTTGATAGGGCCCGCGCATGATTGCCAGGTAGGTGTAGCGCAACCCGATCAACAGGAACAGGCTCGCCAGGCTGAGGAGCAGGGTGGCAAAGGTCGCAGGTCCGGCCGCTTTCCCGTGGTCATTTTCGCAGGCCGCGCTGTCGACTGCCACGACACTGATTTGCCCATGATCCGTCGAAGGCCGTACGCCTTCATTGAGCAGCCCGGCCTGTTGCACCAGGTCCAGAGTCTGGTACTGCCAGAGCGTCGTTGACCCTTCCCGGCAGTAGGTGAACCTTCCGGGGCTTGAGGCGGCGACGATGCACGCGTCGTCGATCCCACGCTTCTTGAGGGTTTCCATGGCGGTGCGGGAGAAGTCCAGATCGAGCACCGGCGCAATCCCCGTGGCGCAAACCGCGCCCGAGACCAGCAGACTCCCCACAACGCCGATAGTTGAAGTTTTCAAGGCTGGACTTCCTGGTTTTTATTGGCTTTTTTGTCAGGGACGCGGAGCTTTAATGAACCTGCCAGTAGTGGAGTCTAGAACGCGTTAGTCACTTTGATAAGCATGCGCATTTAAAAAATTGAACGGGTCGAACTAATCGCAGTCATCGGCAACGGCCTTTTCGGCACGCTGGATTTCCTGCTTGATGTCGGTGGTGATGCGCTGTTCCTTGCGTTCCTGGACGAGGAACTTCTGCTCACCCCGGGACTTGACCTCTGCGTCTTCAGCATGGATCTGTTTTTCGATGGCGGCAGAATGCTGGTCGATCACGGCATCGACCTCGGCTTCGTTCTTTGCCGTATCCAGCGCCGACACCAGTTTGCCGGCCTCGGCCTTTTCGGCTTCGGCATAGGCCTCCACCGACAACCCGGCGGCCAGGGCCCGCGCCTGTACTTCCAGGTCCTTGAGGTGCTGGCGCGCTAAGGTACAGACCGCTTCCTGGCGCTGACTCTGCAGGGTTTTCCAGGTGTTCAGTCCATAGACAGCGGTACCGATGACGACGACGGTAACAGCGACCCCCAGTAACTTGGCTTTCATTCCATCCCCTCAAGTGGCCACGAAACAGCCTTTGGCAATGATTCCCGAATCCATTCGGGGGAAAGAAAAGCGTAGCAGACTGGGTGGCACTCAAGTGCCATCTGGTTCGCAAGAAAGGCTTTGCAGGAGAAAGTTCTCGCTTATGCAGGGTTACTTTCACTTGACGGGTTGGCGGCGCACCAGCGATTTCGTCCCTGACGTTTCGCTGCGTAAAGCAGGGCGTCGGCGGCTTTGATCAGGGTGGCCGGCGTCACGTCCTCGACGTTCGGCCGGTGGGTGGTGATACCCGCACTGGCCGTGACCCTGCCCAGGGGATGGGCATTATGCTCGATGTCCATTGATCGAATGGCCTGCAGGATCTCTTCGGCGACCTGGGCTGCGCCCGCGCCATCGGTATTGGGAAGCAGCACGGTAAATTCCTCGCCACCGTAGCGGACGGCCAGGTCCCCGGGTCTTTTGACCGCCTGCTGGATCGCGGCGCCTACCGCACCCAGGCAATCATCGCCGGCGGCGTGGCCGTAGCTGTCGTTATAGCGCTTGAAGTAATCGACATCGAGCATGATCAGTGACAGCGAGGAGCCCTGGCGTGCAGCCAGGCGGATTTCCTCCGGCAGCGCGGTGTCCAGGCGGCGACGATTGCCCAGGCCGGTCAGGCTGTCTGTCAGCGCCATGTCGCGCATGGCCTGGTGCGCGTGACGCAACTTTCTTTCCGTCACCATTCGCTGGCGCAACTGACTCAAGACGATGAGCCCGAACACCGCGAGCACCCCGATCAGCACCACCAGCACCCAGCCGGTTTTCAGCAGATCGCGACGCCAGGGGGCGATGATCGAATCCCGGGACAGTCCGGCTTCCACCACCAACGGGTAGGTGGTCAAGGCCCGGTAACCGTACAGACGCTCGGTGTCGTCCACGACGGCCTTGACTTCGGCGATGCCCTGGTTGGCATTGGGCAGGTAACGCTGGAAAATCTCGCTGCCCGCCAGGCTCTTGCCGACCACGGAGGCAATGAAGGGGCGGCGCACCAGGATTGTTCCGCTGCGGGTGGCCAGCACCAGGGCACCCTTGTCATCGATCTTGAAGTCGCCGTAGTAGTCGACGAAGTAGCTGACCTTGATCGTTCCCAGCAGAACGCCAGCGAAGGTGCCATCTGGATTGTTCAGGCGCCGGGAGATGGGGATGATCAGGTCGTTGGTTGATCTACTGGTGACTACCTCGCCGATGCGCACGTTTTTATCCGTGTGCGTGCGGTGATACTGGAAGTAATCGCGGTCGGCGTTGTTCACCAGCTCCGGCGTTGCGTCCTTGTCTGTCACGATCCATTGCCCGTCAGGGCCGTAGATGAACAGGCCATGCAGCTGCGGCATGATGTTCGATTGCTGGACCAACAGTTTGTGGATACGCGGGACGTCGATGTTCTGCAAGCCGTCGCCTTCCACCCGCTCACCGAGCGCGGCAGTCAGTACATCCACTTGGCGAATGGCATCTTCGGCGTGCTGCGCCGTGGCTCGCGCCAGGTTCGTCACCGAGTCGCGGGCCGAGGCGAAGGCTGACCGGTAGTCACGCCACGTCCGCCAACCCTCGACCGCGAGAAACACCAGGACCACCACCAGCATGAAGCTCACCGTGAGCCGGAAGACCGCCCCAGCACGCAACGTTCTCGCAGAGACAGTTTCAACGCCGCCATCAACCAGGGTTGGTGGCTGCTTGCGTCCAGGCATCAACCTCTCCTTTTGCGAGCGATCTGGGCTCGCCGAACGCAACCTGGGCTATACAAGACCGACAAATGACAGGATAACCAGGACGATTACGACGGCACCAACGATGTAGATAATATTGTTCATGGGGACCACCTCTGTCTCTCAAGGGAAGGCGACACCGGGGTGTCTAGTACAAATGACACCTGCGGTCGTACATGCGTTCCGCAATCGGCCACCATCAGTCCTTGAGATCGTCCCGGGTTCTCGTGTGAGCCTGTTGGTAGATGTGGTTGACCATCGCGAAGAACAGGCCCGTGGATAACCCGCACATGAGGATGCCGGTCAAGCCTTCGATTGGCGCGAGCAAGCGCCAGGGCGTTGCCAGCACCACCTCTCCGTAGCCAATCGTCGCGTAGGTGACTGCCGAGAAGTAGAGTGCCGTTTCGAGATCGGGCAGGCATTGCTGCCACAGATAAAAGGCGGCCCAGATCGAAATTTCCGCCAGGTGCAGAATCACCAGGTAGACCGCCACCCAGGCCAGCCTCCAGCTGATGGCCCAGAGTTGCGTCGCAGCCTTGCGGCGATTCAGAAGCCTGAGCATCAGCGCGATGCCGACGGCGTGCACGATCACCGTACTGACCGCCAGCCCCCAGGCGAAAAGGATGTTTGAAGACATGGGTGTTCCTCCGTCGACATCGACCCAGGCACCCGGGAGTTGCAGCAATGGGGTGCCGCTTGACTCTAGTCGATGGACGGCTGGGCAACCAGCAAGCGCTTTCGCGCCTGGGGTTATTGACCAAGCAGGAGCATGCGGAAAAAATTCATCCCCGCGCCGCGCAGACAATCACCTCGACCAACAACGCCTTGTCCGCCAGTTTCGCCTCGCCACAGGCCCGGGCCGGCGCATGTCCGGCCGGTACCCAGGCGTCCCACACGGCATTCATCGCTGCAAAATCAGCCATGTCGGCAAGCCAGATGGTGGTCTGCAACAGTTGTTCCCTGGAGGAACCGGCTTGCTCAAGCAAGGCATCGACCCGTGCCAGCGCATCGCGGGTCTGCCCGGCCACGTCGTGATGGCGTTCGCCCACTTGCCCGGCCAGGTAGACTGTATTGCCGTGGATCACGATCTGGCTCATGCGTGGGTTGGTCTGTTGGCGCTCGATGGTTTGCATCCATTGTTCTCCTGTGGAAAGACGTTGCTCAGAAGCGTTGCACGGAAAAACTGTCCAGCCATTGGGGCGTTTTGCCGGCGATGCAGTCGGCGACCAACTGGCCGGTGGCCCCGGCCAGCGTCAGGCCCAGGTGCTGATGGCCGAAGGCGTAGATCATGCGCGGCTCGTTCGGTGACGGGCCAATGACCGGTAGCGAGTCGGGCAGGGAAGGGCGAAACCCCAGCCATTTGCGCGCGACCGGTTGCGTCAGGCCCATGACCCTGCGCACGTGACGCTCCAGATAATCGAAACGCTGCGGATTGGCCGGGTCGTGGATCGAACCCAGCTCCACCGTGCCCGCCACCCGCAGTCGGCCCGCCATCGGTGTCATGTAGAACGCGCTTTCCACCGGGCAGCACGGGCGGTTGAGCAAGGTGTCCTGCAGGTCGAATTCGAGGTGATAGCCGCGCTCGGTATCCAGCGGGATGTGATCGCCCACCTGCCGGGCCAGCGCCGCTGACCAGGCCCCGCCGCACAGCACGACGCGGTCGGCGCGCCAGGATTTTCCTTCCACGCAGCTCAAGTACAGGCCATCGCTTTTACGTTGTACACCGGTGACCGTGGCCTGATGCAGCGCACCTTCGGCAATCAGCGGGGCCGCCAGCGCTTCGATGAAGGCGCGCGGGTCATCCATGTGTGAGGACTCGGGAAACAGGATGCCGGCCACCGCCTTGCCCGCCAGGGCCGGCTCCAGTTGTTCGACGTCTGCCGCGTTCAACACTTGCTGGGCAATGCCCAGTGAGCGGCGCAATTCGATCGCCGCCTGGGCACCGGCGAAACCTTGCTCGGTGCCATAGGCATAGAGGCAGCCGTTATGGCGCAGATGCCCATCGGCCTGCGGGCAGTCGTCCAGCAACGGCGCATAACCGCTGTAGGTGTGTTCGAGGATGCGGGTCAGCGCCTGGGTATTGGCTTCGCAACGCGAGGCGCGACATTCATTGAGAAACCGCAACAGCCATGGCATCAGCCGGGGCAGCCGTGCCCAGTTGATGACGAAGGGCGACTCGCGGGAAAACAGCAGCGACGGGATGGCTTTCAGCAGCGACGGCTGGGCGATCGGCATCACGCCGTAGGGGGCCAGGGTGCCGGCATTGCCGTAGGACGCGCCGCTGGCGATGGCGTCGCGCTCCAGCAGCACCACCCGGTAACCCTCGCGGCGTAGCCAGAGTGCCGTGGCTACCCCGACCACCCCGGCGCCGATAACGGCGATTTCACAATGAACTGGCTGTGTCATGTCCTCAGATCCGGTTGTGCATGTGGAGATGACCCTGGCGTGCCAATTGACTGATGACGCTCAGGGCTTTGATCAGATGCTCCCGTGACAGGGCCGCCGAGATGTTGATGCGTACCGCTTGCGGCGAAAGCTCCGGGCGCAAGGTAAAGGCGCCACCGGCCAGCAGTACCACGCCGCGATCCTGGCAGAGGCGGGCGAAGCGCGAGCCGGTCCAGGGTTCGGGCAGTACCAGCCAGGCGTGGGTACCGGTGGCGCTGTGCTGGAACTCCAGGCCTTGCAGGTGCGTGGCGAGCAGCGCCTGGCGGATCCGCAGTTCTTCGCGCTGTTCCGCGACCAGCTGCTCGGCATGCCCGTCTTCGATCAGGCGCGCGGCGATCAGTGCGGTCAGTGGCGAGGTGCTCCAGCAGTCGATGCGCTGCATGGCGGCGATGTCCTGCACCAGGGCGGGTGGGGCCATGACAAAGCCCATACGCAGGCCCGGCGCGATGCACTTGGACAGGGCCGAAATGTAGATCGTGCGCTCTGGCAGCAAGGCGACGAAGGGCGGCGGCGACTGATCCAGCAGCGGGCGATACACGTCGTCCTCGATCACCAGCAGATCGGTTTCGCCGATGACGCTCGCCAGTTGTGCACGGCGTTCGGCGTCCAGGGTGATGGCGGTCGGGTTATGGATAGACGGCACCAGGAACAACAGCCGCGGTTGATGTTCGGCGCAGGCCTGGCGCAGCGCCTCGGGAGACATGCCGCGCTCGTCGGCGTCGACCCCGACCAGGATCAGCCCCAGCGAACGGCACAGGGCATTGATGCCTTGATAGGTCACGCTGTCGGCCAGCACGGTGTCGCCGCTGTTGGTGAGGCTGCGCAAAGTACTGGCGATGCCGTGCTGCGCGCCTTCGACGATCAGCATCTGCGAGGCCTGGGCCTCGACGCCGGTGTGCCGCAGCCATTGCGCCGCCGCCTCCCGGGCCCACAACGGACCTTCGGAAGGGTGATAGTCCTTCATGTCGGCAAAGCGCGGGTCGCTGGCAAGACGCGGCAGCAACTGCGCCAGTACCCGGTTGAAGCCGTCGGTGGCCGGACGATTGACGCTCAGGTCGACGGTGCCCGGAGCATTGCTCGGTGCCGATTGAAACTGCGCAGCCGGATGCCGGGGCTGCGCGACCTGGGTACCGCGCCCCGGACGACTTTCCACCAAGCCTTTTTGCTGCAGCACCGCCATGGCCTTGGTCACCGTGGTGATGTTCACCCCCAGCGCGCTGGCAAAGTCTCGATGGGGCGGCAGGCGCTCGCCGGCCTTGAGCCTGCCATTGGCGATGGCCTCGGCCAGGGAATCGGCCAGCTGCGCGTAAAGGGTTTCGGCCTTGTCACGCTGCAAGGCGGCACTGGCCTTCAGTTCATCCAGCAGTTGTTCGAATTGACTCATGGTGCTTTATCCCTGTTGTCATGCTCGTAGCAGGGCAATGAGCAGATTTGTATTGCTTTTTATCCGATACAAGGCCCATTGACAAGCTAAAAATCCGTGATTAGTGTGTGAGTTGTAATGCTTGTCATGCAACACAATAAGAAAATGGCTGCCATGCTCAGCCCCAACGGGTACGCACATGACCAATCAGACGATCCAGCCAGGTTCCGCCCTGGCGACCCGACACCACCGACCATCAAGCCTGTTCGCGGGCGGCACAGAGTATCCGGTGTGTTGTCCCCCTCGCGCAAAGTCTTCGGTGAAATTATCCGGTCGCTCGACCCTATCCAATGCAGCGGAGGCCTTCCGATGAAAAGTGCCCAGCCAACCGAGACAAAACCCGGCCAACAGCGCCTCAGCGGGGCACTGCGCCCGCGTCACATCACCATGATTTCCCTGGGCGGGATCATTGGTGCCGGCCTGTTCGTCGGCAGCAGCGCGACGATCCAGGCGATCGGGCCGGCGGCTTTTCTCAGTTATCTCGCCGCCGGCATCGTGGTGATGCTGGTCATGCGCATGCTCGGTGAAATGGCCGTGGCGCTGCCCGGGGTCGGTTCCTTTACCGAATACGCACGGATCGGCCTGGGCAACTGGGTCGGCTTCACCAGCGGCTGGTTGTACTGGTACTTCTGGGTGATCGTGGTGGCGGTGGAGGCGGTGGTCGGCGCCAATATCCTGGAGCAGTGGATACCGCTGCCGGCCTGGATGATCGGCCTGAGCCTGCTGGCGATCATGACCGCCATCAACTGCCTGTCGGTTAAATCCTATGGCGAGTTCGAATACTGGTTCGCCTCATTGAAGGTGTTCGCGATCATCGTCTTCATCGCTGTCGTGGGCGCCTACCTGTTCGGTTTCGCGCCCAGCACCAGTACGCTGCTGGGCAACCTGGTGAATGACCGCGGCTTCATGCCTTACGGCGTGAGTGCGGTGCTGGCCGGGGTGCCGACAGTGATTTTTGCCGTGGGCGGCGCCGAGATCGCGACCATTGCCGCCGCCGAGTCCGACGACCCGTCGAAGAACGTGGCGAACATGACCCGCTCGGTGATCTTTCGCGTCATCACCTTTTATGTCGGCTCGATATTCCTGATTGTCTGCGTGGTGCCTTGGGGGCAGATCGTCGCCGGTCATTCGCCGTTCGTGGCAGCGCTTGACGTGCTGCGCATTCCCGGTGCGGCGATGATCATGCAGGCGGTGGTGTTGGTGGCCGTGCTGTCGGCGTTGAACTCCGGGCTGTACGTGTCTTCGCGGATTCTGTTCGGCCTCAGCCAGCGGGGCGATGCGCCGGCGAAACTGGCGGTGCTCAGCGGGCATAAAGTACCAAGAGCCGCGGTGCTGCTCAGCAGTGTCATCGGCTACATCGCCATCATGGCGGCGATCATTTCCCCAGAGGGCGTGTTCCTGTTCCTGGTCAACGCTTCCGGCGCGGTGATGCTGTTCGTGTACCTCGCGGTGGCGCTGGCGCAGATCAAGGTGCGCCGCCAGGTCGAAGCCACCGCACCGGCCCGGCTGACCCTCAGGATGTGGCTGTTCCCCTGGCTGTCCTATGCTGTGGTGGCAGTCATCGCGGGTGTATTGGTCGCCATGGCGTTCCAGGAATCCTTGCGCACCCAGTTCCTGGCCAGCCTCGTCAGTCTTGGCGTGGTATCCGCTGCCTATCTGATGCTCAAGCGTCGTCGCTTGCAGGCCAACAAACCCCATGTCAGCGCCATCGACATCCTGGAGGGATTGCCTGCGCGTTCATGAGTCACAGGTCACTCAAACAACAGGAGGCAGGCGCCAGGGACGGTTATCAAGGCTTGTACCGGTCAAAACAATAATATTTGCCTATAGGTGATCTATGTCCGACTTCAAGTTCGATTCTCAGGGTTTCTCCCGGCGCGGGCTGCTCAAGGCAACTGGCTACGGATCATTGGCGGCATTGCTGGGCAGCGCGATGGGCCCGATGTCTGTTGCCTTCGCTGCCGGTGCGCCGATCAAGACGGTACGCCCCGGCTACCTGACTGCGGCCTGCCTGGGCGACATGCCTTTGGGTGCGCTGCGCGAGGGTGTGCCCGTCGGCACGGACCTGGAACTGCTCAAGCTCATCGCCGACCGTCTCGAGCTCAAGCTCGAGGTACTGACGATGGGCTTCCCGGCCGTCGTCGAAGCCGTGAGGTCGGGACGTGCCGACTGGTTTGGCGGCAACTTCGCCTGGAATCCCATGCGTTCGAAAATCCTGCTGTTGACCGACCCGGTGTTCTACACCGGCGCCTACGTGATCATGCGTGACAGCGAGCCGTTCGACACCTCGATCACCGTCAACGACGTGAAGGGCCGCACCATCGGCGCCATCACCGGTTATTTCACCATCCCCGACATGAAGAAAATCGAGGGCGTGAAGGAGGTCAAGCTCTACGACAACACCGACTCCTGCCTGCGTGACGTGCGCGCCGGTCGCCTGGATTTCGCCGTGCTGGATGCGCCGACCATCGACTACATGATCCTGCAGGACCCGAGCCTCAAGCTCAAGCAGATCCCCATGACCTACGATGAAAAATTCCCCAGCCTGACCGCCAAGTTCGAGGCGATCTGGGGCGTTCATCCGCAGAACCAGGACCTGTTCGATGGCGTGAACCAGGGGCTGCGCTGGTTGAAAGCCACGGACCAGATCCGGCCCATTCTCGCCAAGTACGGCATCAAGAACCCCGATTACCTGGTGCCACCGGCCAAGGATCCGCGCATCGGCGTGGACCGCGACGAGAAGGGCAACCTGATTGGACCGTTCGCTCACCCCGCCCGGGATTTCAGCCAGGCCTTTGCCTGAGTCGAGGACATAGCTCATGGCTGAATCAACTCCACTGGTGCGAATCGAGGGGCTGCACAAGTCCTTCGGTAGCCTGGACGTCCTCAAAGGCATCGACCTGAATGTGCAGCAGGGCCAGAAGATCTCGCTCATCGGCCCAAGCGGCTCGGGCAAGACCACCTTGCTGCGCTGCGTCAACTACCTGGAAGAGCCGACCAAAGGCGACATCTACATCGATAACGAACTGATCGGCCAGCGCCTGGTGGGCACCCGCAAGGTGCCCATGAGCGACAGGGAGCTGGCGCGGATGCGCGCCGGGATCGGCATGGTGTTCCAGCGCTTCAACCTGTTCCCGCACCTCTCGGTGCTGGAAAACATCATTCTCGGCCCGCTCAAGGTGCAACAGCGCAACCGCGCCGAGGCGGTCGAGCTGGCAGAAGACCTACTGAACAAAGTCGGCATGTTCGCCAAGCGTGATGCGTTCCCGGAGCAGCTCTCGGGCGGGCAACAACAACGCATCGCCATTGCCCGGGCGCTGGCGATGCGGCCCAAGCTGATGCTGTTTGACGAGGCCACTTCGGCGCTGGATCCGGAGCTGGTGGGTGAAGTACTTGGCGTCATGCGCAAACTGGCCGAGGAGGGCATGACGATGATCATCGTGACCCACGAAATGAGCTTCGCCGAAAGTGTCTCCGACGAGGTGATCTTCATGGCCGATGGCAACATCGTCGAGCAAGGGCCGCCCCGGCAGATATTTCGCGAGAGCCAGGTCGAGCGAACCCGCAACTTCATCCGCGCCGTGAAGGAGCATTGATCAATGCTCGATACCACTGCGCTGCACAAAGCCATCGAGATGCTGCCGTACTTTTTGAATGTGCTGGGCATCGGTGCATTGACCACCGTTGGCTTGACCGCCGCCGCGTTCGTCGTCGCTGCACTGCTGGGGTTCTGCCTGGCGCTGATGCGGCTGTCGCGCAGCCGCGTGCTGAGCCTGATCGCCAGCGTGTACCTGGAGATTTTCCGCAACATTCCGATCCTGACCCAGCTGTTCATCCTTTACTTCGGGCTCACGTACATCGGCATCACATTGCCCGCCATCGGCGCGGCGATCATCGGTTTTGGCCTGAACGGGGCGGCGATCCTGTCGGAAGTGTTCCGCGCGAGCATCCGCACCATCGACCGTGGGCAAAGCGAAGCGGCGTATACCATCGGCATGACCCGGTCGCTGGCGATGCGCATCATCGTCTTGCCCCAGGCGTTCAAGGTCGCCATTCCTGGCATGGCCAACTTCGCAATCGGGCTGCTCAAGGACACCTCCCTGGCATCGGCAGCCGCCGTGCCGGAGCTGACGTTCAAGGCCAAGATGCTGGTCAGCGAAACCTACCAGACCAACCTGATCTACTTCCTGCTGGCCATGATCTACCTGGTCCTGAGCCTGGTGCTGTCCCATTGCGCGGCGCGCACCGAACGCCGTCTCAAAGTCGTCAAGGAGCATTGATATGGGCTATGGCGAATTGTGGGAAGCAACCCATGTTGAATTGCTGGCGGCCGCCTGGGCCACGCTGCAATTAGCCTTCGGCGCCTTGGTCATCGGTTTGATCGTCGGTTTGCTGGTGGCGCTCGCACGGCTTTCGAACAGTCGGCCGTGGCGTCGGGCGGCGTTGTTCTACATCGAGGTATTTCGGGGCACGCCGGCATTGGTGCAGTTGTTCATCGTCTACTTCAGCCTGACCGAAATCGGCGTTCAGTTCAGCTCGTTCCAGGCCGCGATGATCGGCCTGGGGCTGAACGCCGCGGCGTACCTGTCGGAGATCTACCGCTCGGGGCTGGAGGCCGTGCCCAAGGGGCAAGTCGAAGCGGCGAAGGCGATTGGCATGCCCCATCTCAAGGTGTTGCGCTGGGTCGTATTGCCCCAGGCCATTCGCATCGTGCTGGCGCCGATCGGTAACGTCGCGATCTCTCTGTTGAAAGATACATCCGTGGCTTCGCTGATCGCCGCGCCGGACCTGATGTTGCGGGCCCAGGACTTGAGCTCCGTGTACTTCATGCCGCTGGAGATCTACATCCTGGTCGGCGCGATCTACTTTGCGTTGTGTTACCCGCTGTCACTCGGTGTGCGATTGCTTGAGCGCAGGACGAGGCATTGATCCGTTCGAGTAGATTGAGGCGACACTTTAGCGTTACATGGGCATGGATGCGTTTGCGATGACGCCATCGCTGGCAAGCCAGCTCCTACAGGAATTGTGGGGTATGTTGAGTTTGTGGTGAGACGCCGAGCTGTAGGAGCCGGCTTGCCGGCGAAGGCGTCCTTGAGGGCATCTTCGCTGGCAAGCCAGCTCCTACAATGGGTTGCGCAGCACGTGAATCCGTGACCGCCGCGAGTGATTGGGTAGAATTCAATATTCTTGAGGTGATTGCCAACTTCGACAGGAAGTAAAAAAACCTTGGCTCAACATTCCGCCTTCTCACCATGGCTGGCACTCCTGTTTCTGTGCCTGACACTTGAAATACCCGCACAGACCAGCGCCTGCCCGGCCGGCGAGAAGCAGGTGTGCCTGGACGGTTGCATCTGCCTGCCATTGCCTGACGACATCTACCAGATCGCGGCACCGGCCCTCGCGCTGTGGCTGACCCAGGCCCGCGCCGAAGCTGCCAACGCCGGCATCCAACCCATTCCACCGCAGATCCGTTTACAACTGCTGCGCTGGTACGACCCCGGCGTCCTCGATGCCGCGCGCTACAAAGTCAGCGACAACGGCCAGTTCAGCGCCGCCACCGCCATGCTGCAAAACCCCGACGTCGGTGCCGTGACATTGATCGACATCATCCTCTTTCGCGACGCCGAAACCGCCGAACAGAACGTCGCGCTCTGGGCCCACGAATTGAAGCATGTGCAGCAGTACCAGGAATGGGGGGTAGACGGATTTGCCCAGCGCTATACACAGGACTTCAATGCCGTGGAGGCGCCGGCTTATGCCATACAGGCCGAGGTCAGGCGGGCGGTGCGGGATCAGAAACAGGTGTCGCCTTGAAAGATCGCAGCCTGCGGTAGTGACTCGTGGGGCCATGAATCTGTCCCACCCAAAACAACTCCAACACGGTCATACCCCATGCACCCGTTACGTCAAAGCCTGCACAACGAACTGCACGCGCGCCCGTCACTGTATTTCGATGAACCGGCCCATGTGTTTCACCTGGCCTTCCTCGGCAGCGAGCAGGTGTGCAATGCCTTTCTTCAGGACTGCTGCCTGGCCGGCCTCGATCTGACTGCCGTCCAGGGCATCACCCAGCTCGACGGCCACGCGCTGAAATGGGAGCGCCATGCCGAATTTTTCACCCTGACCCTGGTGGTCACTTCCTCCGGCGATGATCTGTCCTGGACGGCGCTGCCCGACGTACTGGCGCAAAAAATCCAGGCGCATTTGCCGGCGCTGATCAATTCGGTGCAGATCGTGGTACGCGGTGAAGTGCAGCTGGAGCTGTCCCGCTACGGCTTCAAGGACCCGTGCGGTTCCTGCGTGGGGGGTGGCGATGCGGTGGTCTGGAGCGATTTTCGGATCAGCGAGGATGGCAGCAACCACCTGTTGTTCATCAATCGGCGCCTGAACGCGTACCGCCAGGGTCGTATGATCCGCCGGCTGCTGGAAATCGAGACCTACCGGATGATGGCCTCGTTATCCCTGACCATGGCCAAGGAAGTGAGCGCGCAGCTGGATATCTTTGACAAAACCCTGGTCACCCTCTCAGAACGTAACGCCGACCCCGACGGCAGTAATGCCAAAGCCCTGCTGGCGGATATTTCCAACCTGTCTGCCCAGGTGGTCAGCAGCACCGCGAAAACCCGCCACCGCTTCAGTGCCACCCAGGCCTATGCCCAGTTGGTGTTCGAGCGCCTGGGTGAATTGCGCGAAAGTCATGTGGGTGATTGCCAGCGCCTTGGCGTGTTCATCGAACGCCGCTTCAAGCCCACCGTCCGGTACTGCACCGCCACCGAGCAGCGACTGGAGCATCTGGCCGAAAGCGTGGCCAACCTGGGCGATCTGCTGCAGGCACGGGTCCAGGTCGAAATGGAAGAACAGAACTCGGAAATCCTCAAGAGCCTGAACGCCCGCGCCGACGCGCAGATCAAGATCCAACGCGCCGTGGAAGGCCTGTCGATCATTGCCATCAGCTACTACCTGCTCAGTCTCCTCAAGCTCGGTTACTCGGGGCTGCACCTGCTCGGCGTCGAGCTGGCCCCGCGCGAGGCCATGTTCGCCATGGCGCCGCTCGCGATCGGGATTCTTGCGTGGATCATCCTTCATATCAAAAAAGTCAAAGAGCATTGAAACGCCGAAAGGATGACGGACTGCAGGCGAACAGCCGACTGAACCAGCGGGAGAAGGCGCTCAATTCGGAAAAGCCGAGGACTCCGGCAATTTCGCTCAAGGGATGGTGGGGGTTTGCCAGGTAACGGGTGGCCAGTTCCCTGCGCACTTGATCCAGCAGCGAAGAGAACGTTGCACCCTCGCGCGTCAGTTGCCGGTGCAACGTCCGGCGGTCACGTCCAAGGTGGGCCGCCACCTGTTCTACGGAGCACCGCCCGGTAGGCAGCAGCGTCCAGATCATCTGGTGCACCTGTTCCAGCACGGCGGTCCTGGAATCTTCGTGAATGCTTTTCAGGTACTGATGAACGTGCCGGGCCATTTCCGGATCGGCACTGGGCAGGGCGCGATCCAGATCACTGCTGCGACAGACAATGCCATCGAGCAAGCAGTTGAACTGTACCGCGGTACCAAACACACGCTGATGCCGGCCATCTTCCCGTGGCGCGCAGTGGCGAAAACACACGGCGGTTGGGTGCCAGTGGTCACCCAGCAGGGTCTTGAGCATCCGGTGAGTCACCGCTACCGCCAACTCTACGGACTGGCGTACTAACAAGTGGCTCACGGTCACCAGTTCAAGCCGCAGCACCGCCACGCCGGCGTTTTCTTCAACCTCCAGGACCAGCCCCTGATTGTGCAGATAAAGAAATTCCTGAAGCGCTTTCAAGGCCGAGCGCAGGGTTGGCTCGCGCCACAGCAGTGCCAGGGGCCCGAGATTGGAGGCTTTGCGACTTTCCGCCAGGCGCAGGCCGAAATCTTCCACGCCGGCTTGCCGCGCCGAACTGTCCAGCAACCGCGCCACCGCATCGATGGAAATTTTCAGGTCTGGCTGCAGCAAGCAGCGCGGATCAAGACCGACAGCACGCAATTGCTGCATGGGATCGACGTTCATCGAGCGGGCAATTTCCGCGTAATTAGTGAGGCTGGCACTGCGAACAAGACCTTTCATTGAGGCGTTACCCATACGTTGCACATGTCCCGAGATGTCATGCCCGTGCCCCCTGGAGTCAATACGAGGGGCACTGGAATGCTTAGAGTTGAAAGCAACCACTCAACCTTGAGGAACTGCAGATGAACGAAGATCAAACCCGGACCGACACCCCAACCTGCGATGCCATGCGTGAAACCGGCAACTGGAATCCCGCCTGGGACTCACTGACCGAGCTGGATGCGCAATGGGTGGAAAAATTCTTCGGCATGGCCACACACCCGATACGCAAAGGGGTACTGGAACCCAAGACCTTCGAATTGATCGCCATCGCCGTCGATGCCTCCTGTACCCACATGTATGCCCCGGGCGTGCGTCGCCACATCCGCAAGGCACTGGAACTGGGCGTCACCATCGAGGAAATCCTCGCGGTGCTGCAACTGACCTCGATACTGGGCATTCACAGCATGGCGCTCGGCGCACCGATCCTCATCGAGGAAGCCAAAAGACTCGCCGACGAGGGACCGGTACAAGGCACATTCTGAAATCATCAAGACTCCTCCAGCTCTGATGCGAAGGCCGGATCGGCCTTCGCTGATCCGCGCTTTACAATCCCCAGTGCAGCAACAGCAGCACCAGCCCGACCAGAAATACGGTTTCCCCGACCATCAGCAGGATTGGCTTGAGGCCGATCGTGGCGAGTTCCTTGAGCTGCGTCTTCATGCCCAGGGCGCTGATGGAGATCACCAGGCACCAGCGCGACAGTTCGTTAACAAAGCCTTGCACCGCCGGCGCGATCCAGCCGGTGCTGTTGATACAGGCCAGGAGCAGGAAGCCCACGGCGAACATGGGCAGCAGCGGAGGGCACTTGCCAGTGGCGTCCGCGCCCTGTGCACGAACTTGCCATCGCCGGCCAGAAAATTCATCGCGATACCGAGCAGCAGCGCGAACAGCATGACCGGTGCGCCATAGTGCTCGGCGAGGAAGGTCGCCGCGATGGCAACGATCACGCTGACGAAAAAACCCGGCGCAAGGTCGAGTGCGCGGGGGTGAATATTGACGAGAGCGATAGAGCTCATGGAGTTTTGTCCTCGCAGGCGATGCCATGGGGAGGTGAGCAACTGCCAGTGCGGCAGATGATTCACTCTAAGGCGATGGCCGCTGGAGAACTTCTCATTTGATGCCAGCGACCTTTCAATTGATGCCAGATTCGGCCGCTGGATTGCCGGGTCGAGCAGGGCGCCATGGACCCGGCGTAGCGTTGTTCATCCGACCAGGATCGATTCAGGCGAACTGCCCGCGGTGGCGAGTACGCGCAAATCCTTGCGCAATATCTTGCCCACCGTGGACTTGGGCAGTGCCGTCAGGAACCGCACCTGGCGCGGTACCTTGTAGGCCGCAAGGTGTGCGCGGCAGTGCTGGACCAGCGTGGCTTCGTCGAGTGTGGCGTTGGCCGCCTTGACGACGTAAAGGCAGACGGATTCACCACTGCGCTCATCCGGCATGCCGATCACCGCGCATTCGCTGACGCCTGGGCAACTGGCGACAACGACCTCCACTTCGTTGGGGTAGACGTTGAAGCCCGAGACGATGATCAAGTCCTTTTTGCGATCGACGATCTTGAGCAAACCATCGGCGGCAAAGATGCCAATGTCTCCGGTGCGAAAGTAACCATCGGCGGTAAACGCCTTGGCATTGGCAGTGGGTTTTTGCCAGTAACCGGACATGATCTGCGGCCCCTTGGCGCAAATTTCCCCGGCCTCGCCGAGGGTGGCGGGTTGATCATCGTCCTTGAGCAGCACGATGTCGGTCGAAGGCAGGGGCAAGCCCACAGCCGCCGAAAACTGGCTGCGTCCCATGACGTTCAGGCACAAGATGGCCGACGTCTCGGAGAGGCCGTAGCCTTCGAGGATTTCCTGCCCGGTGATGGTCTTCCACTGTGTGGAGGTGGCCGGCAGAACCGCCGCGCCGCCGCCAATGGCCAGGCGCAGGCGCGAGAAATCCACTTCACCGATGCGCGGATGGCGGACCAGCGCGCCATACAGCGTATTGACCCCGGTCAACAGCGTCGGCCGGGCGTTGATCAGTGTGTCGACCAGGTCATCGCTGTTACGCGCATCGGGGACCAGCCAGTTCTCGGCGCCGGCCGAAAAACCGATCAGCAGATTGATCGTCAGGGCGAACACGTGGAACAGCGGAAGCGCTGTCACCACCACGTTGGCACCCTCGGTGTCGAACATGTCAGGCAGAAAAGCACGCGCCTGCAGGATGTTGGCGATCAGATTGCGGTGTGACAGCGCCGCACCTTTCGAGGGGCCCGTGGTACCCCCGGTGTACTGCAGAAAGAGCAAGTCGTCGCCCGTCAGCTCGACCGGTGTCAACGCCAGCTGGCCGCCCTCGTGCAGGGCATCGGTGAAACGCGTTATCGGAAAGGCCGGCGATGAGGGGAGGTCGAACTCGCAGTTCCCCACGGGCCCGTCCAGGGTGTCTCCGGGGTGGACCACGATGACTTTCCTGATGGTGGTGCTGACCAGTATCGATTCCAGCGCAGGGAGGGCACTGGCGATGATGACAATGGTCTGGACCCCGGCGTCATTGAGCTGGTGCAAGAGCTCCTGCGGGGTGTACGTCGGGTTGACATTAACCTGGGCTGCACCGGCCCGCAGGATACCGAACATGGCGACTGGAAACGCCGGGATATTGGGCAGCATGACCGCGATACGATCCCCGCGCTGCACGCCCAGGTGCTGCAGGTAGGCAGCCATTGCGCGTGACTGCTGGTCGACATCGCCATAGCTGAGTGAACGCTTGAAGCAGTGGAATGCGGTGTGGCTGGCATAACGCTGCATGGCCTGTTCGGCCATGGCGACAACGGTAGGACAGGCATCCGGGTTGATATCGGCAGGTACGCGGGCGTCGTAACTCTGTTGCCAATGACGAGGGGGAGTGAAGGGTGTGGTCATGATCAACCTGCTATTGAAGTTATTGGTGGCGGGTGATGGGTTGGGGCAGAGTGATACGAATGCGTTCGTCGACGACCTCTACCGGATAGGCGCGCACGTTCATGCCACCACCGCGCATGCAGCCAGTGGCGAGGTCGAAGCTCAGGCCATGGGCGGGGCATCGCACGAAGCGACCCTCGAGTTTGCCGAACAACAGCGAGGCGCCGCTGTGGGGGCAACTGTCGTCGATGGCGTAAATCTGGCCATCGATGTTGAACACTGCGATATCGATGCCGTCGGATCGCACGCGAGCGCGCTTGCCGATGCCCAGGTCAACGGAACCGGGCACATCCAGGGTATGCGTCATGTTTTGCCTCCAGAGTGTGGCGGGGCTTGGCCGGCGACTGGCGCTTGCGATGGCGCCCGATCAGGAACAGGGTTGCGGGCAGATGCGCTCAAGATCAGTGCGATAGTTGCGAACCCCGACCATCAGCACCAACGCGGCGGCAATCCCCGCCAGGGGCAGCAGTTGCAGGGCCGAGGCCAGGCCAATGCGATCGGCGAGCAAGCCGGTGACGAAAGGGCCCGGGGCCATGCCCAGCAGGTTGTTGGCAATGGCCAGTGTGGCCATGGCGGTGCTGTGCAGGGCTGGCGGCGTCAGGTCGGCGACCATGGTGCCGGAGGGGCCGACGATGCCGCCGCCCACGAACATCGCCAGGCCGATCATCACCAGTTGAGCAATACCCACCGGCAGCGCCAAGGCCAGGGTCAACAGCGCACTGCAGAGCAGGCAATAGCCCATGGTCAAGCGGATCTTGCGGGTTGGCGAACCGTTGCAAAGCCGGTCGGCGATGGCGCCGCACAGTGGCATGCCGACCGCCGTGCAAAGCATGAAGAGGGCGGCGATGGCACCGGCGCTGGTCAGCGGCATGTCGTAGAAGCGATTCAGATAGCTGGGCAACCACGTCAGCAAGGCGGCGATGGCGAACAACTGCAGGCCGCTACCGATGTAGATGCTCAGCACCGACGACGTCGAGAACAGGCTGCTGAGTGGAGGATGGGCCTTGGCCGGGCTCGAGCCCGAGCGAGTGCGTGGCGATTCAAGGCGGCCAGGGCGCACGACCAACGCGTACACGACCGTCAGCCCAATGCCATAGATGGCCATGCCCACAAAGGACGCTCGCCAGCCAAAATGGCTCGCCAGCACTCCGCCAAGGCCAATGCCGAGCACGGAACCGACCATGCTCCCGGCCAGGAAGGCCCCCGTGACCGTGGACCGCTGCTGCGGTGGAAAGATGCTCAGCACCACGGCCAGTCCGACGCTGCCATAGGCCGCTTCGCCGACGCCGATGAAGAAGCGCGCGACGAACATTTCCTGATAGTCGGAGGCGAAACCGCACATCAGGGTGGCCAGGCTCCAGATCGCCGCCATCAGAATCAGGCTGCGGATGCGTCCCAGGCGATCGGCGACCACCGACAGCGGAAAGGCCAGCACACCGACGGCAATGGCGACGACGCCGGACAGCGCGCCCAGCTCGGAATCGGAGAGGCCCCATTCGGCCTTGAGCTGCGGAAAAACCACCGTCAGCACCTGCCGCGACATGAAGTCTGACAGCAGCAGGCCGAAGGTGAGGGCGAAGACCACCCAGGCGTAGGGCCTTGCGACGCGTCGCCAGGTGTCACTGCGTACTTCCATTGGTGCATGCAAAGTCACGGAGTCTTTCCTCTTGTTACGGCCGCGTGCAATTCGCAGCTCTTGAAATGACGTGTTGCGGGGTTTGCGGGACGCACGCCGGTCTGGCAAGCGTGCCCCCCGCAGGGTGAGCTCAGCCGAAATGGGTAAAGCCTTTCTGACCGGATTGACGGTTCGGCGCAAAGCCGTTCTCGGCCAGCGTCTCGTCGGCGTCCTTGTAGAACGTGCCGATCTTGTAGATCTCGCGGGCTTCTTTGCCATTGGCCACTTCACGACCCATTTCCCGGGAAATGCGCACCAGTTGCTCGATCTGCTCGACGTTGCTCATCTTGCGATCACGGCCCTGGGTCCAAAGGTTGTCCTCGGTGCCGCAACGCACATGCATGCCCATGGCAATCGCCATCACGTTCAGCGGCAAGACATTGAGCATGGCGGTTTCCAGAGTTAGCACGGCACCGTCCGGACAGGCACGCACGAAGTTCGCCAGGTTGTAGAGGTTGGGCGCGTCGGAGCCACCACCAATCGCCACCCAGGTCAGGACCAACGGCACGTTGCAGACGCCACGGCGCATCATGCGCTCGACTGTTTCGAACGAGGGGATGTTGCCGAGCTGGAATTGCGTCTGAATGCCAGCTGCCGAGAGGCGCTTGATGTGCTCTTCAACCCATTCCGGGCCGGCCGGAATGGTCATTTCGCGGTAGGCGCGATAGATCTCTGGTGTGGCAATGCTGGTGCCGGCAAGATCGGCCTCGCACATCTGCTCGACGATGTTCATCTGGTTGCTGTTGATGGCAATCGTCACCTGGTCGGGCTTGGGCGAGAGTTCGGCAAGCATGTGGCGGGTGTCATCGGAGAGCCATTTGGCGACGTCGCTATCACCTTCCGGGGCGAAGGAAATCGAGCCACCGACCTGAATGATCATGTCCGGTACCGCTTCTCGTACGCCGGCGATCAGTTCATTGAACTTGGACAATCGCTTGGAGCCTTTACCATCGAGCTCACGGACATGCAGGTGAAGCACAGTAGCGCCGGCGTTGTAGCAGTCGACAGCCATTTGCACCTGCTCTGCCATGGTGACGGGGATGTCTTCCGGGAAGTCCGAAGGCATCCACTCCGGCGCGTAGGGAGCAACGGTGATGACGAGCTTCTGTTGATTTTCGGGGTGCAGGGATCCGTCGAGAAAGTTCATGCATGACTCCAATCTGTTGTTGTTTTTGTGACGCGGGTTTATGGCTTTCACTCTGGGCCAGCTGACCGCTGCAAACTTCTCATGCCATGCCAAAAAGCTTTCATTTCGTGCCAGGAACCACGGTGCTGGCAATCGGTGCCATATAATCGATTGCAGGCGGTAAACATCAGGCAGGGGAGATGAGATGGACGCGTTCGTAAGAGCCGCAACGCTCAAGCACTACATGGAGGTGGCGCAGACTCTGGCTTTGAATCCGGGCGAGATGCTGCGTGACGTCGGCTTGCTGCCAACCCTGCTCGACGACCCGGAATCCTTGCTGCCACTGGATGCGGCGCTCAGGCTGCTGGAGAATTCCGCCGAGCGTTCAGCGTGCCCGACCTTTGGCTTGCGCATGGCACAAGCGCGGCGCATGTCGGATATCGGAGTGGTCAGTTTGCTGCTCAGCCATCAGCGCACGCTGCGGGACATGTTGCTGACCAGTATCGAGTATCGGCACCTGCTCAACCGGACGCTGGCCATGAACCTGGAGACCACGGGCAATATGGTGCTGATCCGCGAGGAGATCATGGCAGAGGCGGGCATGCCCAAGCGTCAAGCCACCGAACTGGCCATTGGTATCCTGCACCGTACGTGCAAGTCGGTCATGGGCAACCAGTGGAATCCGCAGAGTGTTCATTTCAGCCATGAAGCGCCGGCAAGTGCGCATGAACACACGCGATTCTTCCGCTGCCGGGTGGTGTTCGACGCCGAATTCGATGGCATCTTTTGCAGTAAGGAGGACATCGATCAACTCAACCCACAGGCCGACCTGGCGATGGCCGGCTATGCCCGTCAGTTCATGGACTCGATGGCAGGCGCCAACGAACGCTCGGTGATTTTCGACGTGCGCAAGGCGATCTATCTGTTGATGCCGGTTGGACGCGCCACTATCCATCAGGTGGCTTACGCCCAAGCGGTCAGCGTGCGAACCCTGCAACGGGAACTCGACGAAGAAGGCCTGACATTTTCCGCGTTGCTCAACGCGGTACGTCGCGAACTGGCGCTGCGCTACATGGAAAACCGCAACTATTCCCTGCAGCGTGTGGGGATGATGCTCGGTTATACGGTTCCCACCTCATTCACGCGCTGGTTCTGCGCCGAATTCGGCTGTGCACCACGGGAATGGCGCAACCGCAACAAACAGCTCGCCAGCGATTCCTTCACCTGACCGCTCGATGTCCCACTGTAGGAGCCGGCTTGCCGGCGAAGGCGTCATGACAGCCAACCAATCTCTCGCGGCTGTATCCCATCCACAGGTCTTGCGAATGCCGCTCGATGATGGGGCGACCGGCCGGCCTGACCGGTTTTAACGACCGCCTGTCCGGCGTCCCGAAATGTCAAACCCATGCCCCGGCAAGTCAATCCGGTTCACAGCGATTTTCTTAAAGTGAATTCCGGGATCAGCGCTAACCCACCCGTAGCACGACCCCAATTACCCGTCGTCAGCCGCCATGGCTGACCTCAAGCCACAACAAAAACAATAAAGGTGTATCACCCGATGAAGAGTCGCAATCTCCTGTCTGCGCGACGCCAATTGCTCGCCACGGCTATCCTGGTCTCGAGCCTGCCGGCTGCCCACGCTTTCGAGCTGGATACCGGTAGCGAGGACTGGTCGGTCCGTTTCGACAACACCGTCAAGTACAACTATGGCGTGCGGACGGAAAGTGCCGACACGCGCATCCTGGGTACGCCCAACAGTAACGACGGTGATTACAACTTCCGCAAATCCGGCACCAACATCACCAACCGTGTCGACCTGCTGACCGAGCTGGATGTGGTCTACCAGAACAAGACCGGTTTTCGTGTCAGCACGGCGAGCTGGTACGACAAGGCATATGAAAATACCGGCTCGAACGCCAACCCGTTCCCCAATGGCAACGACGATTATTCTTCGATCGCCGGGTTTGGCGGTCGTCCAGGCGCGCCGGCCGTGTTTGGCAGCCCGCACCTGAGCAACTATGCCCAGCGCTACTACAACGGGCCGTCCGGTGAAGTGCTCGATGCCTTCGTGTTCTACAACACCCAGGTGGGCGACGATTCCCAGCTCAGTATCAAGGCTGGCCAGCACAACGTGTTCTGGGGCGAGACGGTACTCAGTCCGGTGCATTCGCTGAGCTATGGCCAGGCGTCCCTCGACCTGGCAAAGGCGGCCGCATCGCCCGGTACCGAAGCCAAGGAGATGTTCGTTCCACGCAACCAGATCTCCACGACCTTTACCCTCAACCCCGAACTGACCTTCGGCGCCCAGTATTTCCTGGATTGGGAAGGCGCGCGCTTGCCCGAGGCCGGGACCTTCTACAGTGGGTCCGACGTGGTGGGCTTCGGCGCTCAGTCATTCCTCCTGGGGCATACCGGCGGTGCGGGACTGGCGGGGCCGAACGGCACGCTGACCACCGTTCGACGCGGGCATGACTACACCCCGGACAACCGCGGGGACTGGGGCCTGATGCTCAAATGGTCGCCCGAGTGGCTGGACGGAACCCTGGGTGCCTACTATCGCAAGACTTCGGACATCCTCCCGCAAGCTGTTCTCGACACCCGAGGCTTGACCAGTGTCGGGGGAGTGGCGGGACTGCGCAACTCGATCGGCACGACCTCCTATGAATTCGCTTATGGCGATGACATCGACATCTACGGCCTGAGCCTGTCCAAGGAAGTGGGCGGGGTCAGTATCGGCAGTGACTTGAACATTCGCCACAACATGCCGCTGGCCAGCATTCCGGCAATCATCAGCGCCGCAGGGCCTGGCGGGTTGCAGGCCGGGCTTGGCTTGCTGCCGGCGCGTAATCCGGGTACCGGCGTGATCACCGATGTGCCACGCGACGGTGACAGCCTGGCCGCCACGGGCGACACACTGCACTGGACCATCAACGGCCTGGTCGCCATTGCCGACACGCCGCTGTTCGATTCAGCGACCCTGTTGGGCGAGCTGTATTACAGCAACCTGTTGAGCCTCGATAGCAAGAACAAGGCGCTCTACAAGGGCGAAGACACCTATCGCGGTGTCGACAAGCCGACCCGCGACAACTGGGGCATCGCCGTCAACTTCACGCCGACCTGGTACCAGGTGTTTCCCGGTGTGGACCTGAGCGCGCCAATGTCGGTCAACGTCGGTATCGACGGTGTTTCGCCTGTGGTAGCGGGCGGTGCGGAAGATGCCGGCAACTATGCGGTCGGAGTGAGCGCGGCCATCTACAACAAGTACTACGTCGACCTCAAGTACGTCGACGCCTTCGGCAAAACCACCGACTGCAACGACGGCGCCACCGATGGTGCGACCCCTAACGCCCTTGATGGCACGCAGCGGTACACCTGCTATGCGGGCGGTCTTGCCTCGGCCTCCGGTTCCGGTGCCACCGAGGACCGGGGCGCGGTTTACCTGACCCTGAAAACCACCTTCTGATTCACCCAGCCTCGCGAAAGCAGGAGAACAACAAGATGAAATTCGCCTATACCCTGATGGCCGCTTCTCTGGCCCTGGCCCTTGCCGGGCCTGCCCACGCCGCCGTCGATGCCTCTGAAGCCGCCAAACTGGGTAACCAGTTGACCCAGGTCGGCGCCGAAAAAGCCGGTAATGCCGACGGTTCCATTCCGGCCTATCAAGGTGGCCTGAGCACGCCCCCGGCCGGCTTCAAGGCGGGCGACAAATTGCGCCCGGACCCTTTCGCTGCCGAAAAGCCGCTGCTGGTGATCGACGGCAAGAACGTCGACCAGTACAAGGGCCAACTGACCGCGGTGACCGCCGAGCTGGCCAAACGTTATCCCAGCTTCAAAATCGAGGTGTTCCCGACCCACCGCACCGCCGCGTTGCCTAAAGGCGTGCTGGACAATACGGTAAAAAATGCCACGGCGGCACGCTCCACCGAAGGCGGCAATTCCATCGAAAACGCGCTGCCAGGCATTCCATTCCCGATCCCCAAGACCGGTGCCGAGGCGATCTGGAACCACTTGCTGCGTTATCAGGGCGTCAACCTGCAGACCAAGTACGACAACTGGAATGTCGACTCCGCCGGCGTCGCCAGCCTGGCCACCACCGGTATCGCCCAGATCAACTATGCCGCCTATGACGACCTGGCCAAACCGCTGGCCGCCGCAGACACCTATTACCAGATCAAGCTGGCCTTCACCGGTCCTGCCCGTCGTGCCGGCGAGGCTGTGTTGGTGCGCGATGCGGTCAATCCGCTGGAGCAACCGCGCCGTGGCTGGCAATACCTGCCGGGCCAGCGCCGCGTGAAGCTGGCGCCGAGCCTGGCCTACGACACGCCTAACCCGGGCAGCGCGGGCGCCTCGACCTGGGATGATTCCTTTGTGTTCAACGGTGCCCTGGACCGCTTCGACTGGAAGCTGGTCGGCAAGCAGGAAATGATCGTTCCGTACAACACTTACCGTGTGACCTATCAAAACGATCTGAAGCCGATGATGACCCCCAACCACTTGGCGCCCGAGTTCGTGCGCTGGGAAAAACACCGGGTGTGGGTGGTCGAGGCGACCCTCAAGCCAGGCGCCCGGCACATTTACGCCAAGCGCCGCTTCTACCTGGATGAGGACAGCTGGGTCGCCCTGGCATCCGACCAATACGACGCGAACGGCCAGCTCTACCGCGGCGTCTTCACCTTCCTCAGCCAAAGCTACGACCAGCAAGTGCCGGATGCCTCGCCTTACCTGAGCTATGACCTGGTCGGTGGCACGTACAGCGCCGTCGGCTTTCCAGGCCCCTACGGCGGCATCAAGTACAGCGAGGCGCTGAGCAAGACCCAGTGGTCTCCTGAATCGCTGGCGGGTTCCGGTATCCGCTGACAGCTTCGCCGCTACTGCCGATTGCTGATCGCGCAGTTTTTGCGCCGGGTCGTACCCAGGTACCACCCGGCGCCTTTTTGCCAAGAGGGCGCAACATGGGCTCCTGTAACAAGAAGATCGCGCCACGGGTGCTGGGGATGCTGCTGGTATTGCTGCAGGGCGGCGCGCAGGCATCATCCTACGTTGACGTGCTGGACCTGCCGGCGCAGTCGAGTGCGCTGGTGCAGCGCAGCCCCTTGCTCGGGGTGACCCAGGCAGGGCAGCGCCTGGTCACAGTGGGCCAGCGTGGCCATATCCTTTATTCAGATGACGCCGGCCTGCGCTGGCAGCAGGCCGACGTGCCGGTTAGCTCTGACCTCACGGCGGTGAGTTTCCCTTCGGCAACCCAGGGCTGGGCGGTCGGCAATGACGGCGTGGTGTTGCACAGCAGCGATGCCGGCGTCACCTGGACCCGGCAACTCGATGGCCGCCAGATCGGCGAGCTGATGCTCAAGCACTACAGCGCCCTGGCCAAGGCCGAGCCGCAGGTCGAGCAATGGGCCCTGTTGGCCGCCGACGGCCAGCGGCTGATGGAGGAGGGTGCCGACAAACCGCTGCTCGACGTCTGGTTCGCCAACGACAAGGTCGGCTATGTGGTCGGCGTGTTCAACGTGATCCTGCGCACCGAAGACGGCGGCCAGACCTGGACCCCATTCCAGGATCGTACCGACAACCCGCAAGGTTTCCACCTCAACGCCATCACCTCCACCGGCGATGCGCTGTACATCGCCGGCGAACAAGGCCTGCTGCTCAAATGGGATGACGCCCGCCAGCGTTTCATGGCACTGCAGACGCCTTATGAGGGCAGCTTTTTCGGTGTGGTCGGCCAGCCCGGCGAAGTACTCGCCTATGGCCTGCGCGGTCATGTATATCGCAGCGCCGATGGCGGGCTCAGCTGGACCCGACTCGACAATGACCTGAAGGTCAGCGTCACCGCTGCCACGCTGGACGTCGACGGCCGCTTCCGGCTGTTCACCCAGGCCGGGCACATGCTCATGAGCCGAGGGGGTAATGCCCCGCTGCAACTGATGCCGCAAGCCCGACAGTCACCGGTGGCCGGTGCCGCATTGGCCGTCAATGGTGCGCTGGTGCTGGTTGGCGGTCTTGGTGTGCGTACGCTGCCCGTCGAATAACGATAAGAACCAGAGTGAGTACCCAGACATGGGCAATTTGAAGCAAGACACCCTGCCGGTGATCCGCGAACTGCCGGACTTCGACCGGCGCTCCGGCAATCTGCTGGAACGGCTGGTGTTCAACCATCGACCGCTGTTCATGCTGCTCATGGCCCTGGCCACCGTGGTCCTGGGCTACATGGCCATGACCCGCCTGGAACTGCGCCCCAGCTTCGAAAAGATGATTCCGCAGAGCCAGCCCTACATCCAGAATTACCTGGAGAACCGCCAGTCGCTGCGCGGCCTGGGCAACTCGGTACGGGTGGTGGTGGAAAACACCCGGGGCGACATCTTCGATCCGCACTACCTGACGGTCCTCAAGCAGGTCAATGACGAGCTGTTTCTCATGCAGGGCGTCGACCGCGCCTGGATGAAATCGCTGTGGAGTTCGGCGGTGCGCTGGACCGAAGTCACCGAGCAAGGCTTCCAGGGCGGCCCGGTGATGCCTGACAGTTATCAGGGTTCTGCATCGGACATCGAGCAACTGCGCCAGAACATCAACCGTGCCGGCATCGTCGGCAGCCTGGTGGCCAGCGACTACAAGTCCAGCATGCTGATCGTGCCGCTGTTGGACAAGGCCACGGCCACCGGCCAGGGCATCAACTACCACGCCTTTTCCCGCCAGCTCGAAGAGCGCTTGCGCGACAGGATCGAGTTCGCCAGCGACGCCGTGCACAAGGCCGGGGAGGAGGGCAAAGGTCAATACAAGATCCGTGTGATCGGTTTCGCCAAATTGATGGGCGACCTGATCGACGGCCTGATCCAGGTGATGATGTTCTTCGGCCTGGCCGTGGTCACCTCGCTGCTGATCATCTACGCCTACACCCGTTGCGTGCGCAGCACCTTGCTGGTGGTCGGCTGCTCGCTGATCGCGGTGGTCTGGCAGTTGGGCATCGTCGCCTGGCTGGGTTATGCCATCGACCCGTATTCGGTGCTGGTACCGTTTTTGATCTTCGCCATCGGCGTGTCCCACGCGGCGCAGAAGATGAACGGGATCATGCAGGACATCGCCCGTGGCACGCATAAACTGATCGCCGCGCGCTATACGTTTCGCCGTCTGTTCATCGCTGGCGTCACCGCGTTGCTGGCCGATGCGGTGGGCTTCGCCGTGCTGATGCTGATCGACATTCCGGTGATCCAGGACCTGGCGATCACCGCCAGCATCGGTGTGGCGGTGCTGATTTTTACTTCCTTGCTGCTGATGCCGGTGGTGCTGTCCTATATCGGCGTCGGGCGCAAGGCGGCCGAGCGCGCGCTGAAAATCGACACCCGTGCCGCCGAACATCGTGGCTTCGGCAAGTTGTGGGACCTGCTCGATCGCTTCACCACCCGCAAGTGGGCCACCTGCACCGTGCTGGTCGCCGTGTTGCTGGGCATCGGCGGCTTCATGGTCAGCCTGCAACTGAAAATCGGCGACCTCGACAGCGGGGCACCGGAGTTGCGTGCCGACTCGCGCTACAACCGCGACAACGCCTACATCACCAGCCACTACGCACTATCCAGCGATCAGTTCGCGGTGATGATCAAGACCGCGCCGGAAGGCTGCCTGGACTACAAGACCCTGATCCTGGCCGACCGCCTGGCCTGGAAGCTGCAGCAGCACCCGGGGGTGCAGACCACCGTGTCACTGGTCAATGCCGTGCGCCAGATCACCGCCGGCACCTTTGAGGGCAACCCCAAGCTCAACAACATCCAGCGCAATCAAAACGTGCTGAACTACGCCGCGCAACAGGCCTCGGTCAACGCCCCGGAGCTGTTCAATACCGACTGCTCGCTGATGCCGGTGATCGCCTACCTCAAGGATCACAAGGCCGAGACCATCGACGCCGTGGTGGCGATCGCCGAGCAGTTCGCCAGGGAAAACAGCAGCGAGGATCGCCAGTTCCTGTTGGCCGCCGGCAACGCCGGCATCGAAGCGGCCACCAACATCGTGGTGCGCGAGGCCAATCGCACCATGCTGCTCTATGTTTATCTGGCGGTGACGCTGTTCTGCCTGATCACCTTCCGCAGTTGGCGCGCCACGCTGGTGGCGCTGCTGCCGCTGGTGCTGACCTCGATTCTTTGCGAAGCCTTGATGGTGGCCATGGGCATCGGCGTGAAGGTGGCGACCTTGCCCGTGATTGCCCTGGGCGTAGGGATCGGGGTGGACTACGCCTTGTACCTGCTCAGCGTGCAACTGCAGTACCAGCGCCAGGGACTGTCGCTGTCCGAGGCCTATCGCAAGGCCGTGGCCTTCACCGGCCGGGTGGTCGGGCTGGTCGGTATCACCCTGGCCGCCGGCGTGGTGTGCTGGGTCTGGTCGCCAATCAAGTTCCAGGCCGACATGGGCATCCTGCTGACCTTCATGTTCCTGTGGAACATGCTTGGGGCGCTGATCCTGATTCCGGCGCTGTCGTATTTCCTTTTGAACGGCGATCGGCGCCGCCAGGACGCGGGAGTCCAGGGTCAAGTCACCGGCCTCAAGCCTCACTACGATACGGGCACTTCCGAATCCTGAATCTGCATTGTCCAATTTTCAAGCGAGCGATTTCATCATGGCTGACTACAAAGCACCCCTGCGCGATATGCGTTTTGTTCTGAATGAAGTGTTCGAGGTTTCCAGGCTTTGGGCGCAACTGCCAGCCCTGGCCAATGTGGTGGACGAAGACACCGCCAGCACCATTCTCGAAGAAGCCGGCAAAGTCATCGCCGGCACCATTGCCCCGCTGAACCGCAGCGGCGATGAGCAAGGCTGCTCCTGGGCCGACGGCGCGGTGCAGACCCCCAAGGGCTTCCCCGAGGCCTACCAGACCTACGCCGCTGGCGGCTGGACCAGCGTCGGTGGCGACGAACGGTTCGGGGGCATGGGCATGCCCAAGGTGATTTGCGCCCAGGTCGAAGAAATGCTCAACTCGGCCAACCTGTCTTTCGGCCTGTATCCGATGCTGACCGCGGGCGCCTGCCTGTCGATCAACGCCCACGCCAGCGAAGAACTGAAGGCTGCGTACCTGCCGAACATGTATGCCGGTGTCTGGGCCGGTTCCATGTGCCTGACCGAGCCTCACGCCGGTACTGACCTGGGCATCATCCGCACCAGGGCCGAGCCGCAGGCCGATGGCAGCTACAAGGTCAGCGGCACCAAGATCTTCATCACTGGCGGTGAGCACGACCTCACTGAAAACATCATTCACCTGGTGTTGGCCAGGCTGCCGGATGCTCCGCCAGGACCCAAAGGCATTTCGCTGTTCCTGGTACCGAAATTCCTGGTCGATGCCAACGGTGCGTTGGGCGCGCGCAACAGCCTGTCCTGCGGCTCGATCGAGCACAAGATGGGCATCAAGGCCTCGGCCACCTGCGTGATGAATTTCGACGGCGCCACCGGCTACATCATCGATGCGCCGAACAAGGGCCTGGCAGCGATGTTCACCATGATGAACTACGAACGCCTGGGCGTCGGGATCCAGGGCCTGTCCCTCGGTGAACGCTCCTATCAGAACGCCGTCGAATACGCCCGCGACCGAATCCAGAGCCGGGCGCCAACCGGCCCGGCCGATCCGGACAAGCTCGCCGACCCGATCATCGTGCACCCGGACGTGCGTCGCATGTTGCTGACCATGAAAGCGTTGAACGAAGGCGGCCGCGCGTTCTCCAGCTACGTCGCCCTGCAACTCGATAGCGCAAAATTCAGCGAAGACGCCGCCACCCGCCAACGCGCGCAAGCACTGGTGGTCCTGCTGACGCCGGTGGCCAAGGCGTTCCTCACCGACATGGGGCTGGAAACCACGGTGCATGGACAGCAGATCTTCGGCGGTCATGGTTTTATCCGTGAATGGGGCCAGGAACAGCTGATCCGCGACTGCCGCATCACCCAGATCTACGAAGGCACCAATGGCATCCAGGCACTCGACCTGCTGGGTCGTAAAGTACTCGGCAGTGGCGGGGCGTACTACCACCTGTTCGCTGACGAAATTCGGCAATTTACCGCTTCGGTCGGCGCTGACCTGATGGAGTTCACCCAACCGCTGAACGACGCTGTGCAGACCCTCGACGAACTGACCGCATGGCTACTGGATCGGGCGGCATCCAACCCGAATGAAATCGGTGCGGCGTCAGTCGAGTACCTGCACGTATTGGGCTACACCGCTTACGCCTACATGTGGGCGCTGATGGCGCGTACCGCGTTGCAAAAGCAGGGCAAGGATGTTTTTTACCGGACCAAACTGGGAACTGCGCGCTTCTTCTTCGCTCGCCTGTTGCCTCGGGTCCACTCCCTGGCCGCTGCGGTCAGGGCCGGTAGCGAGAGCCTGTTCCTGCTCGATGCCGATCAATTCTGACGTGACGAACACATCAACCCCATTTCAAGGAACCCCCATGAACGTTTTAATCGTGCATGCCCATCCCGAACCGAAATCCTTCACCGCGGCGCTGCGCGACCAGGCGGTCGAGACCTTGCAGGCGCAAGGGCATCAAGTCCGGGTATCCGACCTCTACGCGATGAACTGGAACCCGGTGGCCAGTGCCGAGGACTTCTGCGTCAGGGAGAATCCCGAATACCTGGTCTACGCCCTCGAGCAACGACGCAACAGCAAGGAGCAGACCCTCGCCGCCGATATCCAGCAGGAGCTGGACAAACTGTTGTGGGCGGACCTGCTGATCCTCAATTTCCCGATCTACTGGTTCTCCACGCCGGCGATTCTCAAGGGCTGGATTGACCGGGTGCTGGTTTCCGGCATCTGCTACGGCGGCAAGCGCTTCTATGATCAAGGCGGCCTGAGCGGCAAGAAAGCCCTGGTGACGGTGACCCTGGGCGGGCGTGAACACATGTTCGGCGAGGAAGCCATCCATGGTCCCCTGGAAGACATGTTGCGCCCGCTGTTGCGCGGGACGCTGGCCTATGTCGGGCTGGAGGTGCTACGGCCTTTTGTCGGTTGGCACGTGCCGTACATCAGCGCTGAAGACCGACAGGCATTTTTGCTCAGCTATCGCCAGCGCCTGGAAAATATCGAAGCGGATGAGCCCATCCAATACCCACGCTTGAGTCAGTTCGATGATCGGCTGTATCCGCTTCAACCCGTTACCATGTGATGCCTTGACTTGCAGATTCACTAGGCGCTGGCATCGGCTTCATGCTCATCGGCGAAGGCCATTAGCACGTCCAGATCAAGGACATCCAGCTTGATCCGCGAGATAAACGCCGAGAACGCCAGGTTGGCGGCGAGCAGGCGCAGGTCGCGGGCCCAGGCCGGCACATGGACCGGTGCCTGGAGCCAGCCGGACTCGAACAGCGGGGCCAGGCGTACGGTGTCCCCCAGGCTCAGGCGCCCGGCGAACAGATAGCCGACCAGCTCCGGCCGGTTGTCACGGATGGCGATGCGCAGCAAGGTGTGCACGCCGAGCAGACCGGTCAGGTAGGCCGCGTCCTTGGTGAACGCCGAACCGCCGCGCAGGTCGGCGCCGCGAAATACCCGCTGGGTCGAACGGAAGGACTCTTCCTGGGTCTGGCCGGCAGCGAGAAAACCTTCGAACACCTGGATGAAATCGGCACCATCGAGCGCCTGTTGCACCGCGAGCACGCGCAAGGCCAGGCGACGCAGGCGGTTGATGTCCATGCTGCCGGTGAACAGCTCGGCCAGGGTGGCGATGCCTTCCTGGGTCTGGGTGGTACGCGGCGCGCCCAGGCCAAGGCTCTTGAGGTTCGATTGCAGCGCGCCGTTCTGCGCCGTGGCCACATGCACGAACGCCTCGTGCTGCAACAGCTGGTTCTTGTCCAGTTCGGAAAACAGCGCGCTGGCCCGCAGGCGAATGCGGCTCGCGCCGGCGATGGCCTTGGCCGCCAAGGTCGGATCGAGCAGCACGGTGATCCGGCCGGGGCCGAAGAAGCGGTCCAGTTCCGGCTGCATCCAGGCCGCGAAGGCTTCGGCCGGTATCTCCGCCGGGCTCGGCGGGATCCGCGCACCGCCAATAAGGGCGTCGGTGGTGTTGAGGAAGAAGTTCGCCGCGTCCAGCATGCTCAGGTTCAGATTCGGGTAGGAGAAGTCCGGGCGCCGGTACAGCGCCGACGAATACTGAGTGAAGGCGGGCGTGCCAATGGCACCGAGCATGTGCCCGGCCGTGGCATAACTGCGCGCAGTCATGGCCAGGTGGCGCCCGGCCGGATGGCCCACATCGCAGCGGTCGATAAAGCCTTCGAGCGCGTCAATGTCGGCGCTGTGATCACGCGGTTGCAGTTGGACCCTGGGCAACTCGGGCTGCCCGGCGCGCCAACTCGCCAGGAACGCTTCCTCGACCCCATCCGGCCAGGACAGGGCGTCCAGCACGCGAATCTTGCGCACAAGGCCAGGCAGGGCGGCATCGAGTTCGGACAGGGGCAGGCTGCTCACGAAGATCTCCTCAGGAAAAGAAGCTCAATCGTAGAAGCTTAGCCGGTGTCGAGACGTCACGGGGCAGGGCTGAAACCAACTACGGTCTTCAGCCCAAATCTTGCGCCTGATGCCGCTCAGGCACCTGCGTCGCCTCATCCCCCCACGTCCGATTGACCCGCTGACCACGAATGACCGCCGGCCGCTTGGCGATTTCTTCCGCCCAGCGCTGCACGTGGGTGTATTGGTGGGCCGATAGAAACTCGGCCGCCGAGTACACGTTGTCGCGCACCAACTGGCCGTACCAGGGCCAGACCGCGATGTCGGCGATGGTGTAGTGGTCACCGGCCAGGTAGGGACTCTCGGCAAGACGACGGTCGAGGACGTCCAGCTGACGTTTGGTCTCCATGGTGAAGCGGTTGATCGGGTATTCGAATTTCTCCGGCGCGTAGGCGTAGAAATGCCCGAAGCCGCCGCCCAGGTAGGGGGCCGAACCCATTTGCCAGAACAGCCAGTTAAGGGTTTCGGTGCGTCCAGCGAGGTCGGTGGGCAGGAAGGCGCCGAACTTTTCCGCGAGGAAAAGCAGGATCGAACCGGATTCGAACACGCGGATCGGCGGCTCGGCGCTGCGGTCCAGCAGTGCCGGTATCTTCGAATTCGGGTTGATCTCGACGAAGCCGCTGGAAAACTGATCGCCCTCGCCGATGCGGATCAGCCAGGCGTCGTACTCGGCACCGACATGCCCAAGCGCCAACAGCTCCTCGAGCATGATGGTCACCTTCACGCCATTGGGCGTGGCCAGCGAATACAGCTGCAACGGATGCTTGCCGGTTGGCAGCGTCTTGTCATGGGTCGGGCCGGCAACCGGGCGGTTGATGCTGGCGAACTGACCGCCAGACGGCGCGTTGTGTTTCCAGACCTTGGGCGGAACATAAGACGCTTTGCTCACGAGATGGACCCCATTGTTTGTAGTGATGACATTGACCGCTTGTGATCGCGTTGGGGTAAAACAGTATGTCGCGCAAGCAATACGAGCAACTGCTGTCGATTTCGCAGAGTCCCGTTCGACTATGGGTCAGGGAATGCATTGGGGTCGATGTTCCCTGAACGAGGACTAATCAGGAGAAAAACATGCGCAAACTCATCGTTGCCGCTTTCATCAGCCTCGACGGCGTTATTCAAGCACCCGGCGGGCCGGATGAAGACACCAGCGGCGAATTTCGTTTCGGTGGCTGGATAGTGCCTTATTCGAACGAGAGCTCTGGCCAGGCTATTAAGGACCTGTTCTCACAGCCATTCGAGTTGCTGCTGGGACGTCGCACCTACGACATCTTCGCGGCCTACTGGCCACGGATAAACGGCGGGGCACACAACTACATCGCTGACCTGTTCAACACGGTGCCCAAGCACGTGGCCACCCATCGCCCCGATACGCTGGATTGGCACAACAGTCATGCACTGCAGGGCAACCTCGTCGACGCCATACGCGCGCTCAAGCAACAGGACGGCGCCCACCTGTTGACCCAGGGCAGCGCCGAGCTGGTGCACCAATTACTGGCAGCCGGATTGGTGGACGAGCTTCGGCTGATGACTTTCCCCGTCGTCCTCGGGCACGGCAAGCGCCTGTTCGACGACAAGGCGCAAGCCTCGGCGTTCACGCTGGAGCATTCGACCTGCACCCCTGGGGGTGTGTTGATCGGCCGTTACGTGCGCAGTGGCGAGGTGCGCACGGGATCGTTCTGATCCCGTACCTGGGCGCAAAGACACTCCAGGAAGCTTTTGCAAACCGTTGACAGGTAGGGAGCCGGCTCGCTGCTGTGGGGTAGGGCTCGAAGTACCACCGGACTGCGCGCAGCCTTTGGTGGCCCGCGCAGGTTCACGCGACAAGGAAGAACTGATGCTGCCGGGCGGTCATGTCAGCCTGGTGGCGGGGCCGGCCGCAGTCAAGCGGATGTGGCCCAAGCTTGATCAATGGTTGGGCGGGCGATCCGTTTGATCTTGTAAATACTCTGTTCCCGGTCAAGCTTTCAGCAGGTGTATTCGCGGCTGTACCCGATCCACTGTGGGAGCCAGCCTGCTGGCGATGGTATTCCAGGCGCCAAGTGACCTTTATCGCCAGCAGGCTGGCTCCCACAGGGTTCGGCGGCGGTCGACAGAGGGGGACGATTCACCGCGAACCTAGCGAATACCGGTCCCCGCCATGGACTCCGGCACCCACTGCGCCGTCGACAGCGGCTCAATGTAGCGGATGCCGCCATGGGGACCGACCATGCCATTGATGTTGTAGGTGCCACGCGACAGGTCGTACGTCATGAAAGGGGTGGCATCCGGGACTTGCTGGTCATAGCTCTGGCTGAAGAAAGCGAAGGAACCGCGATACAGCTGGCCACGGGTGTCGTACTGATCGGACGCCACCGCGGCCCAGGTATCTTCATCGAGGTAAAAACGGCGCTTCTGGTAGATGTGCCTGGCACCGGGCTTGAGGTTGCCCTCCACGACGTAGACCCGGTGTTTTTCCCAGCGCACGAAATCCGGGGAGATGAAATCGGGGGTGGTCAGCGATTTGGCGTCGCGAGCGTAGGTGAGCTTGTAGGTGTTGTAGGGCACGATCATTTCGCGCTTGCCGACCAGCGTCCAGTCGTACAGCTCCAGTGCACGGGCGGTGCCGGGGTTGGGGGTGTCGTAGGCCAGGATCGAAATTTGTTTGACCCGACGCTGTGCCGGCATGTACTGCCAGGCACGACCGGGAAACTCCTTGGGATTGGTCGCGTTCTTGAGCATGATCGATTCACCGGCGCGGCGTGCAGGCCCGGTATAGGACAGTTTCAACTGATAATAAATGTCCGAGCTGTTGAACGGCTTCGACATGTTCTCGTAGATCGGAAACGAGACGAATGCCTCACCGGTGACGGCCAGGCTCGGTACGCCTGCCGTGTCGACGCTCCAGGAGTCGTACTTGGAATGGATGTTCACACCCTGGTAGCGCAGCAGGAAGTTCCACATCGCCTCGGCGCCCGATTTCGGGATCGGGAACGGCACCCCGGGCATCACATTTTCGATGGCAGTCCCGCCGTTGAGGGTCCTGGCGTTGGTGGCATTGGTGCGGCTGTTGTCCAGGACCGCCTGGGGCAGCGAGGCCGTGCGGTGGGTCGGGTACACGTCGACGCGAAAACCAGGGTAGCGCCGGGCCAACTCCAGGGTGGTGGCGGTCAGCATGCCCTTGTAGGCGTCAACGTTCTTGCCGTTGATCACCAGCAGCGGTTTTTCATGGGCAAAGGGGTCAGGGCGCATGCTGTCGCCGGCCTTGAAACTGGCGGGGGCTGTGGTCAGGCCACCGCTGTAGGGCGGAATGGAGCCATCGGCATTGCCGGCCTTTTCGGCACCCACCGACGTCAGGCTGGTGCCCAGCCGGGCGGCTTCCTGACTCGATACATAGGCATGAGCATCGATGGCCAGCGCCATGAGGGGGATGGCGGCCAGCAGGCTTTTCACGGATTTCATATTGTTATTCTCCTGCCTGGCGTACCAGGCAACTCGTGACTCAGGGGTCGCGGAGGGATCCGTCGACTCAATTGCCAGAGACTTTTTAGTACCCCCATTAAAAAGCCCCCGATTCGGGGGCGCTTCGCATTTGACGACAGTTGCTTGACTATTCATGACAGAGCCGCAGGCTTGCCGAGGAGGCGCAGAGGTTGACTAGCTCACGTATCTCTCGGACTTTGCCTACAACCTAACGAGAATTACCTGCTATCCGGATCTAGATGAAAAGGAGACAGTAATCGCACCTGTATGCCCCGTGGCTCGTAAAGCATGATCCTGCAACCGCTTTGCCATCAGGTCCTTTGTCCCTTTTTCCTGTCGTGAACGCGTAAAGGCGGTATGATTTAAGCAGGAAGTACCAGAGCAACAATTCGTACGGAGATTCCCGATGATTGTGACAACTAAAACGCTCTCGGACCAAGAAATGGACGTTCTTGAGCGCGAGGTGCCTGACCTGGCCAAGATGGCTACCATGACTGCTTATGCTCGTGCATTGTTGGTGAGCAGTAGCGTGCTTCGCGTGGATTCTGGGGATTTGGTGCGGGTGTCGCCGGATGGGAACAAGGTTTTTGTTGCCAAAGCAAAGCCACGTCGCAAGGTCAAATTGGGTGAAGTAATTACAGTGCGCCGCGTAGAAGGTAAAACGGCAGTTGGTCGTGGCTAGACTCCGGGTTTTTGCGGGGCCAAACGGCTCAGGAAAGAGCACGATCAAGGATGTCATCGATCCCGCTCTAATTAAAACCTACGTGAATGCAGATGAGCTCGAAAAAGAAGCGAAAGCTACTGGCTTTATCGATCTGACCGCGTTTGACGTCCAGACAACTTTACCCGAGCTACTATTTTTTCATGCCGAGCATTACCTCATCAGAAACAAAAAACTGAATGATCAGGTTGAAAAAATAGGAATGCAAGGCTCGAAAGTTGATTATCGAAATGTGGCTGTCAATTCCTACTTTGCATCCGTGATCTCTGATTTCCTGCGACAACGTCTGTTGGAAAAAGGGGTAAGTTTTACCTTCGAGACGGTAATGTCGCACCGCAGTAAGGTCGACTTCATGAGGTCGGCACAAGCTCTTGGCTACCGGATATACCTTTACTTTGTTTCTACGGAAAATCCGGAAATCAACATCGACCGTGTGGAGATCAGGGTGCGAGAGGGTGGTCATCCCGTAGCTCCCGATAGGGTGAGAGATCGGTATCACAAATCTCTAGCATTACTTCCAGATGCCATTGCAGTAAGCAACCGGGCGTACATCTTTGATAACTCTGGTACCAGCGCAGTTCTACTCGCGGAAGTAACTGACGGGATCAGTCTTGAGTACGGCACCGAAGAAATCCCTGATTGGTTCTTTGAGTCTTACGTCGATAAAGTGGAAGGCTGATCGGCGTTCCCAGCTCGCTCACGTCGAGCTCCAAGGGCCTCCATCCGCAACCGGTACCTCGTCCAGATCTAAGGTATTGCCACTCCCTCAGGATCGAATCAGCGCATGCACGCGTGAACTGAGTTCATTCAAGCTGAAGGGTTTGGCCAGAACCCGCGTGGTTGCATCGACCGACACCAGGTTGGAGCCGCCCGCGAAACCGGTGATGAAGAGCACCTTGAGCCGAGGGTGTTTGAGCTTGAGTTCGGCGGCCAGGCTGATGCCGTTCATCATGCCTGGCAAGCCGATATCGGTCAGGAGTAAATCCAGGTGTTCCAGTTTTTCCGCCTGGTTGATCGCGGACACACTGTCCACGGCTTCCACGACGCGGTATCCGGTTTCGCTCAAAAGCTCAGAGGCCATTTGGCGTACGGCCGCTTCGTCGTCCACCAACAATATGATTTCGTTGTGACCGGTTGTCTCGGTGGTTTGGGAGGAGTCCGTTCGGGTCCCGATCTCGACCGGCTGTGAATCATCGACGGGAAAATACAGGGTCACAGAGGTTCCCACACCGACCTTGCTGTGAACGCGCACCTGGCCCCCCGATTGCTGGGTAAACCCATAAATCATCGAAAGGCCAAGCCCGGTGCCTTCGCCAATTTTTTTTGTGGTGAAAAACGGATCGAAAATACGCGACAGGATGTCCGGATTGATGCCCGTGCCAGAGTCCGTGACGGATATGCTCACATAGGATCCTGGCGGCATCATTTTGTCGGAAGATGACGCTGGATCAATGACGCAGCGGTCGACCAGAAGATCCAGCCTGCCACCGTTGGGCATTGCATCCCGAGCGTTGATCGCGAGATTGAGCAGTGCATTTTCCAGCTGGTTGAGATCGCACTTGATACGGTCATTGGCCTTGAATGAACACTCAACTGCGATGCTCGGGCCCACTGAACGCCGGATCATGTCTTCCAGATCCGCCACGACCTTGCGAGGTTCGAGCAGTTCGGGATCGAGTGATTGCTGCCTTGAAAATGCCAGCAAGCGTTGCGTCAAAGCGGCAGCGCGGGAGGCGGAGGTCATGGCGATGGCGTTGTATCGGTTCAATTCCTCGTAGCGCGCAGCATCGATTCGCCGTTGCATCAGCTCCAGGTTACCGATGATGCCAGCCAACAGATTATTGAAATCATGGGCGATTCCGCCGGTCAGCTGGCCTACCGCTTCCATTTTCTGACTTTGCCGAAGCTTGAGTTCGGCCATCGCGCGTTCGTGTTGTTCGGCTTCAAGCTGCTGGGTGCGTTGAACGATGCGATCCTCGAGCAGGTCGTTCCAGTCACGCAATGCGCTCTCCAACTGAACGCGATCGTCGATGTCGTCAATGGTGCCGTACCATTGTTCGCAGCGTCCGTCGATGCCGAAACTGCACAGCGCGCGGACTCTGAACCATCGGTAATCTGCCGTGTGTTTGCGCAATCGAATTTGCGAGTCGAAAGGCTGCAAGGTGGTCAATGATTGATCCCAAAGCAGGATCAATGACGCCTTGTCTTCAGGGTGAACCGCATTGGCCCATTCACGCCCTAACGTTTGCTCAGGGGTCAGGCCGGTGTATTCAAACCAGCGCTGATCAATGGAAATAAGGTCGCCATGGGTGTCCGCCGTCCAGGGCCAGAGTGGATTGAGCTCGGCCGCTATGCGGTAATGCCGTTCGCTTTCACGCAGTTTTTTCTCGGTCAAATGCATGGACAGCATGGTTTTGAAGCGCTTCAACACTGCCCCAAGCAGGTTGCTGTAGCCCCGAAGAAAATCGATATCGCTTTCGGTGAACTCGCGGGGAACCCGACTATCGACTTCAAAGATGCCGAAAGGGCGCTCTCCATCAGCGCCGAGGACAAGCACGTTGACGAATGCCTGTACCCCGTTGGCTATTTGAAAGTCGTGATAGCGAAATCGCGTTTCCGAGGAAATGTCCGTCGATATCACCGGGCCGTTGGTGTCCAGGGAATGCCGCTCCGGGCTCCCTTCGTCGGCCTGTACCCGAACTTTTCCGACCACATCGGGTGCCCAGCCCACACCATTGCGCACCAGGAAGGTGATGCCGTCTTCCTGCAGGAGCATGAATTTGGCCATATTGGTTTGGAGGGCATCGCCGACCAAACGACATGCCTCGTTGAGAATGTACTCCAGGTCATCTGACGCCAAGGCCAGCTCGCCAAATGTGGCGAGCACTTTGCGCTGGCGCAGAAGTGTATCCTCGGTTGCCATGTCGTCACCTATGGGCGTTTTAGTATCCGAGGATCGCGGGTTCGCCGAGGTTCAACCGATTTGATCAAACGCAGTCACATCGGTTTGTTACCTGCCCAAGACAACGTTCAACCTGCCGTCCCGGTCAAGGTGATAACGCTGCAGATCCCGCGCCAGGAACAGCTCGCCGGTGAAGTGTGCGGCCGCTTCCTTTTGTACATCCTCGATGCACGGACTTCGCTCGGGATTGTTCTGGTAGCGTGCACTGAAGTGGGTAAGCACCAGATTGGGAATGCTTGCCGACTCGGCAAAACGCGCCACGGCGGCGGCACTGCTGTGCCCGTAATGCTCGTGGGCGTGATCGATCAGGGCCTGGGTGAAGGTCGCTTCATGGACCAGCACATTAGCGCCGGCGGCCACTTGCGCCAGCAGTTCAGGGCTATCGTTATCGCCGCAGATGATAAAGCGCTGAGCGGGGCGCCAAGGGCGCAGGTATTGCTCGGCATGAAATATTCGTCCGGCGTGCTCGATCTCGCGTCCGTGGGCCAACTCGCCCCACAGGGGGCCACGGGGAATACCTTCTGCTTCCAGGCGTTGGATATCCAGGCGCGGATTGGGATCAGCTTCGTCAAATACATAGCTATGGCAGGGAACACGATGGGAGAGGGCAACGTTATTGACCTGAACCTTGCCGTTTTGCCAGCCACTGAAAGTTTCGCTCGCATGCAGGTGCAATTCGAAGGGTAGCCAGGATTTGCTGACGGCGAGGCTCAGGCGCACCCAGGGATGAAGCGCAGCGGGCAATACAATGTCCAGGGGCTCGACTCGACCGGACATGCCGGCACTGGCCAACAAACCGGGTAAGCCGAAGCAATGATCGCCATGTACATGGGTGATGAAACACCCGCGCAGCTCGTGCAAAGACAGCGAGGTGCGCATCACCTGGTGTTGCGTGGCTTCACCGCAATCCACCAGATACCAGCCTTTGCCTGATGATTCGATAAGGGCTGTGCCGCTCACATTGCGACTGCGGGTGGGAACGCCTGAGGATGTGCCAAGAAAAATCAGATCCATGGTCGATCCTTTATTCAGGCATTAACTTCTCGGCCAGCCCGACGATGAGGCCCTCGGGCCCACGGATATAGGCGAGCCGGTACGATGCCTCGTACTGCATCTGGCCAATGACTTCTGCGCCATGGGCCTGCATCCGCGCAACGACAGCATCGATGCCATCGACGGCGAACATGATGCGGCGAAGACCCAGCGCGTTCACTGGCGTATTCACGGGCCCGAACCTGACTGCGTCGGGCGTGTGGAACTTGTCGAGCTCAATGCCCTGCCCATCGGCTGTGCGCAGCATCGCGAGGGTGGCTCGCACGTTTTCAAGCCCTATGAGCTTGCCGATAGCAGGCCCTTCAACGGTGGTCTGGCCCTCAAGCTCGAGGCCCAACTCGATAAAAAACGCCTTCACCGCTTCGAGATCGTCGACAACGATCAGCACGTTGTCCATTCGCTTGACTGTCATGGCCTTCGCTCCCTTTTTTGTACTGTGTCGCATATTTGGGGGAATTGGCGTCCGGATTGACCCGAGCAAATGATTATAGCGAGCAAACAGCCTGCCCGAGATCTGCCCTTGTCGGCGAACGCCGAACCTGCGGCCGAAAGAGATCCAATGTAGGAGCGAGCTTGCTCGCGATGGTCGTCAACGAAGGCGCGTGCTTCCCGGGTGAATGCGGCGCTCTGAAGTTCTTCGCGAGCAAGCTCGCTCCTACAGGAGAGGTGCGCCGTGCATATCGCTGTTGGCGGTGAGCAGGGTGGCGTTTGCCGAGGCAGTCTATACTCGGGGTCGATTTGGTAACCAGGTGGGGGCATCCGCTTTCATGACCGGTAAACTCACTTCAAAGACTGCGATCGTGACCGGTGCTGCCCAAGGGATTGGCGCAGCGATTGTGCGACTCTTCGCGCAAGAGGATTGTTTTGTCTACGTCACCGATATCAATGACGAGCTCGGCAAGACCCTTGCAGATTCACTCGGTGATCGCGCCAGCTATCTGCGCCTTGATGTGCGCCGCGAAGAAGATTGGCGGCGAGTGACGACGCAAATCCTCGAGGAACGCGGCAGGCTCGACATCCTGGTGAACAATGCAGGTATCACCGGATTTGAGCACGGCGCCGTACGGCATGACCCGGAGCATGCGCGCCTGGAAGACTGGCACGCCGTTCACCAGACCAATCTCGATGGTGTGTTCCTGGGTTGCAAGTTCGCCATTCGCTCCATGCGGCCTCACGGAACCGGTTCCATTATCAACATCTCCTCTCGTTCGGGCCTGGTGGGCATTCCCGGAGCGGCGGCCTATGCGTCGTCCAAGGGTGCTGTGCGTAATCACACCAAGACGGTGGCGCTGTACTGCGCTGAGCAAGGACTCACCGTGCGCTGCAACTCGATTCATCCAGCGGCCATCCTCACACCCATGTGGGAGCCCATGTTGGGCACGGGCACCGATCGTCATGCGCGAATGGATGCGCTGGTTCAAGATACACCGCTCAGGCGGTTCGGCATGCCCGAAGAGGTTGCAGCGGTGGCATTGTTGCTGGCCTCGGATGAGGCGACGTATGTCACCGGCAGCGAGTTCAATATCGACGGTGGGCTCTTGGCAGGCACGGCGGCGACGCCTGCCGCAGGGGATGATGCAGGTGCGTAGGTGCGGGTTCGCTCGCGAGTAACCTGAGGGCGCCTCGGGGTGTCAGGTTTCCCGCGTTATCGTTGACTTCCATCGCGAGCAAGCTTGCTCCTACAGGGCGTGCCCTGAGCCTGTCCGTCATCCTGTGAGTGTCTCCATCGGCGCCTCTACCAACGTTGGTCCGCGCCGGGTTAAAGCCTGCCTGGACGCCATCGCCGGCAGGCCAGCTGCCTAAGTAGCTCGAGTACAACCACAGCCATCAGTGCGAATGCCGTGGCTCGCCACCACTGCGGGCGATGACCCGCAAATGCAGGGTGGCCGGCTCCAGGCAGCCGCCCGTGGACAGCTGGCCGACCAGTTGCCGGTACAGCTCTTGCCAAGGGGTTTGCGAGGGCGGGATGTTCGGCGTCCACTCTGCGCGGCGGCGGGCCATTTCGGCTTCGTCGACCAGCAGGTTGACCGAGCGCGCGTTTAGGTCCACGCGCAGGCGGTCGTTGGTTTTCAGCAACGCCAGGCCACCGCCCACGGCGGCCTCCGGCGACATGTTGAGGATCGAAGGGCTGGCTGACGTACCGCTCTGGCGGCCGTCGCCAAGGCAGGGCAGGGCGTCGATGCCTTGCTTGATCAGCGCTGCCGGCGGGGCCATGTTCACGACTTCAGCACTGCCCGGGTAGCCCACGGTGCCTGCGCCTCGAATGACCAGGATGCAACGCTCATCGATGTCCAGCGCCGGGTCATCGATGCGGGCGTGATAATCCTCCGGCCCTTCGAACACGATCGCCCGCGCTTCGAAGCTGTTTTCCGCGCCTGGCTCGGACAGGTAGGTCTTGCGAAACGCTTCACCCACCACCGACATCTTCATGATCGCACTGTCGAAGAAGTTACCGCTGAGCACAATGAAACCTGCTCGGTGTTTGAGCGGCGTTTCAAAGGGGTAGATCACGTCGGCGTTACTGGTCAGCGTGCTGCTGACGATTTCGCCGATGCTCTTGCCGCTGACCGTGGTGCAGTCTTCGTGCAGGCGCCCGGCTTTCTGCAGTTCATGCATGACCGCCGGAACACCGCCGGCACGATGGAAACCTTCGCCCAGGTACTTGCCGGCCGGCATGCAGTTGACCAGCAAGGGGACGTCTTCACCGATGCGTTGCCAGTCATCGAGGCTCAGCTCGACGCCCATATGGCGGGCGATGGCGATCAGGTGAGGCGGGCAGTTACTCGATGCCCCCAGTGCCGAAGCCACGGCGATTGCATTTTCGAAGGCTTCACGGGTCATGATCTGCGATGGACGCACATCCTGCAGTACCAGTTCGCAGATGCGCTTGCCGGTGGCGTAGGCCATTTGTCCACGCTCACGATAGGGCGCCGGAATACTCGCGCAACCCGGCAACGACATGCCCAAGGCTTCAGCCAGGGCATTCATCGACAAGGCGGTACCCATGGTGTTGCAGTGACCCACCGAGGGCGATGCCGCGGTGGTCATTTCCATGAAGCCTTCGTAGTCGATTTCCCCGGCGGCCATCAGGTTGCGCGCATGCCAGAGCACGGTGCCAGAGCCGATCAGTTCACCCTTGTGGTGGCCATCGAGCATCGGTCCGCCAGCCAGGACAATGGAGGGAAGATCCGTGGTCGCGGCGGCCATCAGGCAGGCCGGGGTGGTCTTGTCGCAACCGGTGGTGAGCACGACACCATCGAGTGGATAGCCGTGGAGAATCTCCACCAGCCCCAGGTAGGCCAGGTTACGGTCGAGTGCGGCCGTAGGCCTGCGTGATTGTTCGGCGATGGGGTGGACGGGGAATTCCATGGGAATGCCGCCGGCATCGCGAATGCCGGCCTTGACCCGCTGCGCGAGTTCCAGATGATGGCGGTTGCAAGGGGTCAGGTCGCTGCCAGTCTGGGCGATGCCAATGATCGGGCGGCCCGATTGCAGCTCTTCACGGGTCATGCCGTAGTTCATGTAGCGTTCGACATACAGGGCGGTCATGTCGGCGTGGGCAGGGTCGTTGAACCATTGTTCGCTGCGCAGGCGACGACCAGGGGTATCACTCATGATTCATTTCTCTCTTGTCATTGGATGAATCGACAATCTGGTGTGGCTTCAGCGTGCAAGCAGTCCTCGGGCGGCCAGGTTACGCAGCAAGGCACCCACGCCAAAGGTCCATGGCGCTGCCTCGGAACTGTGGGTCACCTGGTTGTGCAGGCTGCCAAGCAAGGGGCTGCTGATACTGACCCGGTCACCGAGTTTGTGGGTGAAACCGCTGCCGGCATGATCGCGATCTGCGGTAGGGGCGAACAGCGTACCGAGGAACAGCAGGAAACCATCGGGATACTGGTGATTGGCGTTGAGGGTCTGGCCGGCCAGGTCTTGCGGGTCCCGGCTGATCTGACTCATGGAGCTCGATCCGTGCATCCGGTAACCGTCCTCACCTTGTACCTCAAGGTCGACCACGCAGGCGCGGACATCGTCCAGGCTGAAGTGATCGTCGAACAGGCGGATGAAAGGCCCGATCGAGCAGGATGCATTGTTGTCCTTGGCCTTGCTCAGCAACAGCGCGCTACGGCCTTCGAAGTCCCGCAGGTTAACGTCGTTGCCCAGGGTCGCCCCGTGGATCTGCCCGCGACTGTTTACCGCGAGCACCACTTCCGGTTCCGGGTTGTTCCACTGCGAACCCGGGTGAATGCCAATCCGGCTGCCGCTGCCGACAGAGGCCAGCACCGGTGCCTTGGTGAAGATCTCCGCGTCCGGACCGATACCCACTTCCAGATACTGCGACCACATGTCCTGTTCGATAAGAAAGGCTTTCAAGCGCATGGCCTGCTCGGAGCCTGGAACGATCGAGCGCAGGTTGTCGCCGATCACCCCGTGCACGGTGGCCCGCACGGCTTCAGCCTTGGCGGCATCACCACCGGCCTGCTCCTCGATCACACGCTCGATCATGCTGGCGGCGAAGGTTACGCCGGCAGCCTTGATCACTTGCAAATCCAGGGGCGGTAGCAAGTACGGTCTGGATGGATCGGCGTCGGGCCCCGTGTTGGCCAGCAGGGCTTCGACGCTGGCGATGAAAATGCCGGGCGCGTCGCGAACTGCCGAAAGGGGAGCATCGGATTCCAGCAAGTCACTCAAAGTCGCGAAATGCTCCGACAGGTCGAATACGCCGTCGGCGCGCAGGACGATTGGCGAAGGTCCGGCGATTCGTCCTGGTACCCAGGCACGGCCAATCAGGGTTCCGGCTACACCATCGGCTGGCAGGGTGTTTTCGGGGGTAAGCATTAGCGACATGGCAATCTTCCTGGTTCGTAAAGACTTCACGCTAGGGCGCACAGCCGATAAACTCCAATGAGATAATTTCAATAATTGATAACGTACAGTTATCGCCTGGCGAGGTGTGCCCATGTCGGAACTTTCATTCACCCACTTTTGCGGATGGCTCAAATTCAGGCATTTGCAGCTGATCGACACCTTGGGGCGCACCCGCAACATGCACCTGGCGGCGCAACAGATGAATCTGAGTCAGCCGGCCATCAGCAAGATGCTCAAGGAAATCGAAAGCCTGCTGGGCTTTGCTTTATTCGAACGCCTGCCGCGTAGCATGCCACCTACGGCACTGGGAGAGCATGTGCTGCGCTATGCGCAGATTGCCCTGAATGACGCGCGCTCGTTCGTCGAACAAATCAGCAGCCTGCGCGAAGGCGGTCATGGCTACCTCAGGATCGGCGGTATTTTCGCCGCCACCGCCGTGGCGTTGCCCGAAGCCATCTTGCAGATCAAGGAACGCTGGCCGTTGCTATCGATCGAGGTGGTGGAGCAAACCAGTAACCACCTGATGAAAATGCTAGAAGAGAAAAAACTCGACCTGGCCATCGCCCGTTTCACCGATCAAAGCCAGCAGCAGCATTACGACTTCCAGCCACTGGCGCCCGAACCGTTCTGCATCGTGGTCAACGACCGACACCCGCTGGCCGCTGCCGGCCCCCTCTCATTGCAGCAATTGGTGGACTTGCCGTGGATTCTCTACCCGGTGGGCACACCCATTCGTGGCCGCATGGAACTGGCGTTCGCCGAAGCTGGCGTGGGCATGCCGCGAAACACCGTCGACACCATCTCCATGCAGACCTTCCTGCAGGTGCTGCAACGCGGGTCCATGATCGGAATGCTGCCCAACGCCATGGTCAATCCGCTCCTCGAGAGCGGCCAGCTCAAGATCCTGGATACGCCGTTGCACCTGGTGCCGCAGGATTACGGCATCCTCACGCGCAAGGGCGAGCAGCTGGTGGGGGCGGCCCTGGAGTTTGCCGAGATATTGAAGGACAACGCCCGGCTGGCCCGGGATCCGACCAGTTGAAAACGGCGACGTTTGCAGGCGTTTTCGATAACAGATCGTTATCGGTTAATCCGAAAATGCCATTGGGAATGAATCGATTCGCGCCAGTAAAGTGACCCCGTCGATAAAAACAATCAGGCGTGTCCACATGCCCAGGGGTTACCTCATGCAAACGATATCCGAGCAGATACCTGCGCAGGCGCAAGCCAGCGAGCTCGACTTTGAAGACCGAACCTACCGCAAGGTCATCTGGCGCATACTTCCCGTCCTGCTCCTGTGTTACATGGCCGCGTACCTGGACCGGGTCAACATCGGCTTTGCCAAGCTCGACATGCTCAACGAGCTGCAGTTCAGCAATACCGTCTATGCCTTGGGCGCCAGCATGTTCTTCTGGGGCTACTTCCTCTTTGAAGTGCCGAGCAATCTGTTGCTGCATCGCTACGGCGCACGCTTCTGGATCGCCCGTATCATGTTGACCTGGGCCGTGATCTCCATGGCCGTGGCATTCACCGTGCCATTGGCGGGCTTCTTCCACATCGAGTCGAGCACCATGTTCTACGTGCTGCGCTTCCTGCTGGGGATCTGTGAAGCCGGTTTCTTCCCCGGTGTGATTCTCTACCTCAACTACTGGTTTCCGACCCATCGGCAAAGCCGGGTGATGTCCGGGTTCCTGATGGCGATGCCGATCAGCCTGACCCTGGGCGGCATTCTGTCCGGCTGGTTGATGAACAGCATGCAAGGCGTGCACGGCATGTCCGGCTGGCAATGGATGCTGATCATCGAAGGCATTCCTTCGGTGATCATGGCGTTCGTCGTGATCGCCTGCCTGGCCAACAACATCGACTCCGCCAAATGGCTGTCCGCTGCGGAGAAAGCCTTGCTCAAGGCCAATCTGCAAACCGATAACCAGGGCAAGGCCTCGCGCCTGAGCGAAGTGTTCTTCAATCCGCGGGTGTGGCTGTTGGTGCTGATCCTGCTGACCTTCAACACCGGCTTCTACGGACTGGCGTTCTGGATGCCCTCGATCATCAAGAGCACCGGTATCACCAACAGCTTGCACATTGGCTTCCTGACCGCCATTCCCTACGCCGTGGCCGTCGTGGCCATGCTGCTCAACGCCCGCCACTCCAACCGCACCGGCGAGCGCCGCATGCACGCCGCGATTCCTGCGTTCACCGGTGGCGTCGGCCTGATCCTCAGCGCCTTCTTTGCCGACAATCTGGTGCTGTCGGTGTTCTTCCTCAGCATCGCCGCTTCCGGGATTCTCAGCCTGATGCCGATTTTCTGGACCCTGCCGGGGACCGTGCTGTCGGGAGTCGCGGCGGCTGCCGGCATCGGCATGATCAACGCCATCGGCAATCTGTCCGGCTTCACCGGTTCGATGATCACGGCCGTGGCGGAGAACCTCACCGGCAACATCAACAACGGTACCTATGTCCTGGCGCTGTGCCTGTTCGTCAGCGGCGGGCTGATCCTTGCCATTCCCGCATCGATGCTCGGCCGAACCCCTAAAACCGCGACCATCAACGCGAAGCTGGAGACGGCATGAACCTGCAGAACAAACGAGTGCTGATCACAGCCGCGGGGCAGGGAATCGGCCTGGCCAGCGCCAAGGCCTTTGCCCAATCCGGCGCCGAGGTGTTTGCCACGGACATCGATATTCGCGGGCTGGCGGGCGTTGATGGCATCACCGCCATCACCCTGGACGTCACCTCAGCCAGTGCCATCAGCGAAACCAGCGAGCGTATCGGTGGACTGGACGTGTTGTTCAACTGCGCGGGGTATGTGGCCAGCGGTAATATCCTGGAGTGTGACGAAGCGTCCTGGGCGCGCTCGATGGACATCAATGTCACGGCCATGTACCGGATGATTCGCGCCTTTCTGCCGGGTATGCTGGAACGGGGCGGCGGATCGATCATCAACATGTCTTCGGTGGTATCGAGCGTCAAGGGCGTGCCCAACCGCTTTGCCTATGCTGCCAGCAAGGCGGCCGTGGTGGGGCTGACGAAAGCCGTTGCCGCTGATTTTATCGGCCAGGGCATTCGCTGCAATGCGATTTGCCCTGGCACCGTGGAATCGCCGTCGCTGCGCCAGCGCATTGCCGCCCAGTCCGTGCAGCAGGGCGTCGACGAAGCACAGGTGTTTCAGCAATTTCTCGAGCGCCAACCCATGGGTCGAATCGGCAGCGCCGAAGAGATTGCCCGGTTGGCTCTGTACCTGGGCAGTGATGCGTCGACCTACACCACCGGTGGCGTGCACGTCATCGATGGCGGCATGAGCATCTGAAACCCGGTTTGCACTTTTCAGGTTAAGCAGGAGAAGCAAATGAAACTGTTGCGTTATGGCGAAAAAGGTTCGGAGAAGCCCGGCCTGCTGGATGCCGACAATCAGGTCCGCGATCTCTCGGGCCACGTGGCGGATATCGCCGGGACGGCCCTGAGTCCTGAAAGCCTGGCGACGCTAGCCGCGATCGATCCGGCCAGCCTGCCGATCGTTTCTGGGCAGCCGCGGATTGGCGCTTGCGTAGGGCAGGTCGGGAAATTCATCTGCATCGGCCTGAACTACGCCGACCATGCGGCCGAGTCGAACATGGAAGTGCCCAAGGAGCCGATCATCTTCAACAAATGGACCAGCGCCATCTGCGGTCCGAACGACAACCTCGAGATCCCGCGGGGCTCGCTCAAGACGGATTGGGAAGTGGAGCTCGGCGTGGTCATCGGCAAAGGCGGGCGTTATATCGATGAAGCGAACGCCATGGAGCACGTCGCCGGCTACTGCGTGATCAACGATGTCTCGGAGCGTGAATGGCAACTGGAGCGTGGCGGCACTTGGGACAAGGGCAAAGGCTTCGATACGTTCGGCCCGCTCGGCCCGTGGCTGGTCACCCGCGATGAAGTTGCCGAGCCCCATGCGCTGGACCTGTGGCTGGAGGTCGACGGACACCGCTACCAACAAGGCAACACGCGCACGCTGATCTTCAATGTGCCGCAATTGATTGCCTACCTGAGCCGCTGCATGAGCCTGCAACCGGGCGATGTGATTTCCACCGGCACGCCACCGGGTGTCGGCTTGGGCATCAAGCCACAGCCGGTGTTCCTGCGTGCGGGGCAGACGGTTCGGCTGGGCATCACGGGGTTGGGCGAGCAGCGACAAGTGACCGTGCAAGCGGATTGAAGTGTCGACAAACAGACCCTCCTGGAACGCAAATGGTTTGATAGCAGCCTCGGATGCAAGGGTGGGGCAACCCGGACGTTCCCCCCACCCATTCAAGGGTGGGACATGCACGACCTTCTCTGGATAAGCTTGGATCTGGTAGCAGACCAGCCTGGTATCGGCTTTCATCAATGGAGACAGGATCATGAACCCGACCGAGTTCGATGCGCTTGAGGGTTTGCTGCAGCGCCGCCGCAGCTGCCGCGCCTTTCTTCCACAACCCGTCGACCCCGTGCTGATCTCTCGACTGTTCGCCTTGGCGCAACGCACTGCGTCATGGTGCAACACGCAGCCATGGCAGGTCATTGTGACCCGGGGCGATGCCACCGAGCGCTTCCGCACCGCGTATATCAACGAGCTGCAGACGGGCTCTGCGGCGCCGGACTTGCCTTTCCCCGGTGAATACCAGGGCGTATATCAGCAGCGTCGCCGTGAATGCGCACGACAACTGTACGAAAGCATCGGCATCGCGCCGGGCGACCGGGTCGCCAGCCAGCAACAGACCCTGCGCAATTTTTCACTGTTCGACGCGCCGCATGTCGCGATCATTACCAGTGATCGCACACTGGGTACTTATGGTGCAGTCGATTGCGGCGGCTACGTAGCCAACCTGCTGCTGGCAGCCGAGGCACTGGGCCTGGGGATCATTGCCCAGGCCGCGCTGGCCAGCCACGCCGGGTTTGTGCGTCGACATTTCGGCATCGACGAGGACCGGCTCGTGGTCTGTGGTGTTTCCTTTGGTTATGCCGACCACGATTCACCTGCCAATGGCTTCTACACGACGCGAGCACCCGCGCAGGAGACGCTGCTGTGGCATGACAGCTGAGATCGATTCGAGGCGCGTTTTCGACGCTTTTGCACAAACTTTGATTGACGCGCAACAGGCCTCGATCGTTGAATGGCCCTCTTCCATTAGCGCCCGACAATGCGCGCCCATTCAACTGAAAGCGAGATCATCGGTGCTTAGAAATGTGACGGACATGGATCTGCGCCTGTTGCGCATTTTCGCCATCGTCGTGAAGTGCGGTGGGTTTACGGCTGCGCAGGCCGAGTTGAACATGAGCCAATCCAACATCAGCACGCACATTTCAAGCCTGGAAAAACGCCTCGGTTATCGCATCTGCGAGCGCGGCAAGGGCGGGTTTCGCTTGACCGAAAAAGGCCAGCGGATACTCAAGGCTTCGGCAGCGTTGTTCGGCGCGGTGGATGCATTTCGCGACGAGGCACAGGACCTGGCCGGGCGCCTGGTGGGTGATCTGTATCTCGGCCTGGCCGATAACATCGCGACCTTGCCCACCGCCCGGATCGATGCGGCCATCGGCCGTTTTTATCAGCGCGACCACGACATGCACGTGCACATCTTCGTCAATTCGCCCACGGAGCTTGAGTTGGCGGTCATCGATGGGCAACTGGACCTGGCGATTTCCTATTTCAGCCGGCCGTTGCCGACGCTGGCCTACCAGCCGTTGTACAAGGAAGAAATCGGCATTTTCTGCGGGGATAGGCACCCGCTGTTCTCGGTCGATGCGCCCACTGTCGAACAGCTGCAGGCCAGTGACTGGATCAGGCATGGTTTCCTGCCGGCCGACCAGGTCCTGCCGGTGACGCCCGAGCGCGCTTCAGCCACCGCCCATCATATGGAAGCGGTGGCCCATGGCGTACTGGCCGGCACACACCTGGGGTATCTCCCGGCCCATTACGCCCGGCCCTGGCTGGCGAGCGGACAAATGCGCGCGTTGCAGCCGGCGACGCTTCGCTACGAGGTACAACACAGCATGATCACCCACGTCGGTCACCCGCAAAGCGAAGCCGTGCGTGCCTTCATCGATGACTTGCTGGCCGAGCACAACCTCTAAGCCTGTCAGCCAAGGCAGCGGGTGATGTGTTTGACCGACTGATAGGCGGCCAGGCCCCACGGTCCCAGCTCACGGCCGATGCCGCTGCCCTTGGTGCCGCCCCAGGACGTCTCGACGAACACCGCCTGGATCGAGTTGACCCAGACGTGGCCGACTTCCAGCGCCTGGGCGACCCGTTCGGCGCGAACCAGATCGGCGCTGATGACGGTAGCCACCAGGCCAAAGCGGCTATCGTTGGCCACTGCCAGCGCTTCTTGCTCCGTGGAGAAGCGACGGGTACACAACACCGGGCCGAAAATCTCTTCGGTCCACAAGCGGCTGGTCACCGGCACGTCCGCATAGAGGGTCGGGTTGACGAACCAGCCCGGGTCACGCTGCACGTCGCCGCCGGTCACGCAATGCAAGCCTTCGCTGCGAGCGATGGCAAAGTATTCCGACACTTTGGACCATTGCGCCTGACTGGTGAGTGGGCCCATATCGACTTCGCCGTTCAGTGGATTGCCGACCCGCAGTGTTTCGAATGCGCTCTTCAGGCGTTGCATCAACGCATCGGCGATGCTGTCCTGCACGAGCAGCCGCGAGGTCGCCGAGCACATTTGCCCGGCATTCCAGCAGATACCGGCGACGATCCATTCAACGGCCTGATCGAGGTCGCAATCGTCGAAAACGACAATCGCGGACTTGCCACCCAGCTCAAGCGTCAGAGGGCGGCAATGGGCAGCCGAGCTGCGCATGACCTGGCTGCCGACGGCGTTGCTGCCGGTGAATGACAGCTTGTCGAGACCGGCGTGGTTGCTCAGCGCTGCGCCGACTTCGGCTTTACCGCCGACAATGTTCAGCACGCCCGCGGGCAGGCCCAGTGCATCGGCGATGTGGCCGTAGGCCTGCTCGATCAACGGCGTGATCTCCGACGGCTTGAGCACCACCGTGCAACCGGCGGCCAGTGCCGGTGCGAGCTTCCAGGCACTGGTGACCAACGGGAAGTTCCACGGCACGATCAAGCCCACCACACCCACCGGCTCAAGGCGCGTGTAGGCATTGAAACCCGGTACGGCCAGCGGCACATCACGGTCCTGCCGGGCATCGAGTGCTTCAGCCAGGACTGCGTAATAGCGAAACGTCGCGACGGCATCGTCGATGTCCACCACGGCTTCATGGCGGGGTTTACCGTTGTTCTGCATCTGCAGCGCGATCAGTGCTTCGCGGCGCGTTTCGATTTGTTCGGCAAAACCATTCAAATAAGCTGCGCGCTGCGAGCCACTGAGGTTGCGCCAGCCGGGGAATGCCTGGCGTGCGGCGGCAATGGCTTGATCGACTTGCGCGGCACTCGCTGCAGTCAGCTCGGCAAAGGGTTGGCCCAGTGCCGGGTCGAAGACGGTGATGCAGTCGAAACCCTCACCGGCCACCCAACGGCCGTCGATGTAATGGGTGGCGGTCATGGTCGTACTCCCTGAAGCACGCCCTGTACAGCGTTGCGGAAAATCTGGCTGTAGTCGTCAGCACTGAGGACGCAGGCATTGGTGTCCGATGAGGAAATGTCGGCCAGCGCCTGTTCTCCCACCCAGGACGCGGCGTCGGCATCAAGACCGATTTCAGCCAATGAGTGAGGAATGCCGAGGCGTTTGCGCAGGTCCAGCACCCAATCGAGAAAGCCGTCGAAATCCGCTTGCTGCAACTCCAGGTAGCGCGCCAGCCGCGCGATGTCCGGGGCAATCGTTTCCCGGTTGGCCATCAGCACATAGGGCAGGAGGATCGCGTTCAACAAGCCGTGGTGCTTGTGATAGCGGGCGCCCAGCGGATGGGCGAGGGCGTGCACACCGCCCAGGCCTTTCTGAAAGGCCACGGCGGCCATGGCGGAGGCCACGAGCATGCCTTCGCGCGCGACCATGTCCTGGCCGTTGGCATGGGCATCGATCAGGTGCTGCTGGATCAGGCGAATGCCCTCCACCGCAACGCCCGAAGACATCGGGTGATACAGGGGCGAGCAAAAGGCTTCAATGTGATGGGTCAAAGCGTCCATGCCCGTGGCCGCCGTCAGGGTGGGCGGCAGGCCTCGGGTCAAAACCGGGTCGAGAATCACCGTGGCCGGGAGCAGTTCCGGGTGGCTGATCACCCGTTTGACGTTCTCTTCGCTCTGGGTCAACACGGCTTCGCGGCCCAGTTCCGAACCCGTGCCAGCCGTGGTCGGCAAGGCAATCAAAGGTGGCAGCCCCAGGCGGGGAAAGTCCGTCAGGGTGGGGTAGTGGGCGATGACCTGGGACCATTCGAACCGTTGCAGTCCTTGCCCGTCGATGGCCGCCAGGCTGATGCCCTTGGCGGCATCCATCGCGCTACCGCCGCCCAGGGCGATCAGTGAGTCATGCTTGCCGGCCTTGAACGCAGCAACGCCTTGGGCCACGTCCGCCATGCTCGGGTTGCTGGCGACTTCGCTGAACACGCTGAACGGTATATCGGCCTGGGTCAGGTGAGCCTTGAGCAGCACCAACGGTTCCAGGGACAACATGCCAGGGTCGGTGACCAGCAAGGGATTGCGCATGCCCAGCAAGGTGCAGCGCTCCGCCAACGCATCGAGCGCACTCGGTCCGCAGAAAATATCCGTGGGGTAATTCCAATAGTGAAGGGACATCTGAAACTCCAGATCGGCAAGGCGCAGGAGAGGCGCCTTGCACGGCAAGACAAGGGCGTTATTGAACGTGCAGGTGGGGGCTGACGGTGCGTTGATAGGGTTTGGCGTAGACCATGTAGATCAGGCCCAGTACCGCCAGGATCGAGAACACCAGGATCACCGCCCAGACCTGAAACCAGGGCGCACCGGGTGGGGCGAGGGATTCCCGTGGCCAGGCCACGTTAATGCTTTCGAACACCAGCCAGAAGAACGCGGCAAGGTTGATCGGCACACCCCAGCGGCCGAGGCTGAACACGCCAGGCTCGGCTTTCCATTTACCGCTCAGGCGAGCGAGCAGGGCGCAGGTCACCACGATCAGGAACACCACGAAGAAACCGCCGCTGCCAAACGCGATCAGGGTGCCGACGGCCGTTGCGTTCAAGCCCAGGGCCAGGCCGAAGCTGGCAAACAGCGTGCTGAACAGCATGGCGGCAAAGGGCACTTTGCGCTTGTCCACGCGGCGCAACAGCTTTGATGCGGGCAGGATCGAGTCCCGTGCCATGCCGAATACGGCACGACCGATGTAGGTCTGCACAGAGACGACACAGGCGATGAACGCGACCAGCACGATGCCCACGAACGGCCGTTCCGACCAGGCGCCAAAGGCATCGACGACAGCCGGGGTGACCGGGTCGACGACCTGGCCGGACACCATCGCCGCCGTGTCGGTGTAGGACAGGGTGACGGCGAACGCAGTCAGCATTACGGTCAGCCCGACCAGAATCATCGAGCGCAAGATGGCCCGTGGGGTCGATGTGCGGGCGTCGGCGGTTTCCTCGGACACTTGCGAGCAGGCATCAAAACCGAGGAACGCCCATCCACCCACGGCCATGGCTGTCAGGAAGCCCGACAGGTAGGAACCGTCGGAACCCTGCGTAGACGTCAGGCCTTCAAACACCAGCGACAACGAGTGGTTGCGGAAGAACAGCAGCAACAATACGCCGATGCCGATGGAGGCAATCGCCTCGGCGATGATGCCGGCATTGACGAAATACTTGAGCGGGTTGATCCCGAACAGATTCACCCCAAGACCCAGCAGCAACAACACTGCACCACTGAACACCTGGGCGTTGGCGGAAGGCGGTAAGCCTGTGAAAAACAGCCACAGCCAGAACCCGCCCAAATAGGCCACGGTGGTTAACGAGGCCAGTGCGGATGCCAGGTACATGAAGCCGGTAAACCACGCCCAGCGATCGCCCGCCAGGCGCTTGACCCATTGGTAGCAACCACCGGCAAGCGGGTACTGCGAGGCCAGCTCGGCATAGACCAGGCCCACCAGCAATTGCAACGCCAGGCACAACGGCACGATCCAGACCCACGAAGGACCCACACTCATGGCACCCAGCGACATGACCGAATAGATACCGACCACGGGCGAAACCGTGGCGAAGCCGACCGAAAATGATGACCACAGAGACAGCCCCCGATGCAGCTCCTGGGCATAGCCCTGGCTGTGCAGCAGGTGTTCATCGGCGCTTTGCCGTGTAGATGACATAGGAATTCCTTGAGTCGGCAGACACATTTATTTTTAGGATCGCCTTGTTCGTTCAGGCGTACCGACGAAACGAGCTCCTTCGGGAAAGGAGTGACAAGGAGCTTAAAGTGGGGAAACATCAAAGAAAATTCATATGTATTGAGGCTGACATCTGGATTTATTGATGTATTGGAAAGCCATTTCGATACCTTTGCGCCTCCCCCGTAGGAGCGTGGCTTGCCCGCGATGAACGATAACGCGGAGCACCTGAAGGCATACAGCGCGCCATCAACCTTTGATCCGGCAATCCATCAGCGTCCCGATTTCGTGCTGAACTCAATCGCAGCACTGATCAGGAGGGATCACCATGGCCACCATGAAAGCCGCAGTATGCGTCGAGAAAAACCGGATAGTGCTCGACGACAAACCCATCCCCGAAGTCGGCCCGCTCGATGCCCTGGTTCGCATAACCACCACCACGATCTGCGGCACCGACGTGCATATCCTGCGTGGCGAATACCCTGTCGCCAAAGGCCTGACAGTGGGCCACGAGCCAGTCGGCGTCATCGAACGACTGGGCTCGCAGGTGCGCGGTTTTGCCGAAGGCCAGCGTGTGATCGCGGGCGCAATCACCCCCAGCGGGCAAAGTTACGCCTGCCTGTGCGGCTGCGGTTCACAGGATGGCCCGGACACCCGGCACGGTTTTCGGGCCACCGGTGGCTGGAAATTCGGCAATATCATCGATGGTTGCCAGGCTGAATACGTATTGGTGCCGGATGCGTTGGCCAATCTGTGCCCGATACCGGACGGCCTCAGCGACGAACAGGTGCTGATGTGCCCGGACATCATGTCCACCGGCTTTTCCGGGGCCGAGCGAGGCGGGGTGGAAATCGGCGATACCGTCGCGGTGTTCGCGCTGGGGCCTATCGGGCTCTGCGCGGTGGCCGGCGCACGCCTTAAAGGCGCGACCACGATTATCGGCGTCGATGCGGTCGCCGAACGCATGAGCGTCGCCAAACAACTGGGTGCAACCCATGTGGTCAATTTCAAGGACGGCGATGTGGTTGAACAGATCATGGCCCTGACCGATGGGCGTGGTGTCGATGTCTCCATCGAGGCATTGGGCACCCAGGGTACGTTTGAGTCGGCACTGCGGGTTTTGCGTCCGGGTGGTCGGCTTTCCAGCCTGGGGGTTTACTCCAGCGACCTGCGCATTCCGCTGGACGCTTTCGCTGCCGGTCTGGGCGACTACAGCATCATCACGACCTTGTGCCCCGGCGGCAAAGAACGCATGCGGCGCTTGATGGCGGTGGTGGAAAGTGGCGGGGTGGATCTGTCGCCGCTGGTGACTCATCGCTACAGGCTGGATGACATTGAAGCGGCGTATGATTTGTTTGCTCATCAGAGGGATGGGGTGATGAAGGTGGCGATTACTCCGTAGAGCCGATTGTAACCTTTCGCCCCCACCTGCGAACCTCAACCTGATCCTTAGCCCACGGGCAGCTTCTTCAATCGATAGGCCAGCGCTGGTCGCGTTATGCCAAGTAAGCGGGCAGCTTCCGAGACGTTCTGATTCGCTCGATCCATAGCGCCCTGTAACAGCTGTTGTTCCACGTCATCCAGACTCACCCCCATATCGAGGAGCCTGTCCACCCAATCATCTGCGGGCTGAAGCTTCTGGCTGACCAGGTTACCTTCGCTCGACAGCCCAATGCTCAGTGCCTCTACAGACATGTGCGGGAAGAGCGCCTCCACCGATATCGTCTTGTTGTTGTCCGTGATGATCACACCACGCTCCAGCAGGTTTTCCAGCTCGCGAATATTGCCCGGCCAGTCATAGCGCAAGCACGCCTCGTAGGCACGATCGGATAGGCCGAGGGTCTTTTTTTCGTAGCTCTGGTGCAACTTTTCCAGGAAGTGATCAATCAAGAGGGGGATGTCTTCGCGACGATCACGCAATGCCGGAATTCGAACGGGATAGACATTCAGGCGGTAGTAGAGGTCGGCTCGAAATCTTCCATTCTTTACCGCCTGGCCCAGGTCTTCGTGTGTCGCGCCGATTACGCGCACGTCCACTCGTCGAGTCTGGCTATCGCCCACCCGTTCGAGTTCTCCCTCCTGCAGCACACGCAATAAACTCGCCTGGGCGCGTGGAGAGAGTTCGATGATCTCGTCAAGAAACAGGGTGCCTCCATGTGCCCGCTCGAAGCGGCCCATGCGAGATTGTTGTGCACCGGTATACGCGCCTCTTTCAACGCCAAACAGCTCGGCTTCTATCAGGTCCGGGCTGATTGCCGCACAGTTCATGGCAATGAAAGGACCTCCCGCACGCTCACTGCGCAAATGCAGGCTGCGGGCGATGACTTCCTTTCCGACGCCCGTTTCACCCAACAGCAACACGGATGCTTTTCCTGGCGCGACCTTGTCAATCAGTTCACAGGTCTTGCGGTAAACGGCAGATTGGCCAATCCCGTAAAACTGACCTTCACGCAACTCGAGGCGTTGATTCATGTTTTCGACTTGAAGCTGCAGGGTGCGCAACTCATCGATGATTGGATCACTCTGGAAGTAGCGCATGAAGGTATCGGCATCCTCCCACTCTTCAGCGGGTTTACCGATGATGCGACACATGCTGTCGCCACAGCCGCGGCAGCTGACTTCCTTGTAGATGATCTGACGACCCGTGAAAAATGACGAATAGCTGATCGCGTACCCGAGCAAGGTCCAGCAGACGGGTTGATCGGAATGCAGCTGCTCGCTCTGATGGTTCTCGACCTCGAACGAGTCGATCCATTCGATTTCGGCGTAGAAGGTTCCTGCCTCGATATCAATGTTCATGACGATCGGACGTACCTTGACCATACCCTTGAGCGAGTGCAGTTGAGGGCCTATCAGGAACATGTCGATGTCACTGCCGTTGGGGCGTAATTTGCGGGCCAATTCAGCATCTTTCAGGCCGGACTGATAGCCCAGCCGCAGGAAAAACCCCTTTGCACGCTCTTCGCCGATCGTCTCGATGAGCTCTCGGCGAAACGATGCCATCGATGAAACCTGCATCAGCATCATCCGCTGTTCATCCAGCCAGATTTTCCCCTCACTGCCGAGGAAGTGGATGCGATCGGTCAGATCCTTGAGCAGCGCGGAGTGCTCCGAGGCTCGGTACTTCATGGTCATGCAAACACACCCCTAAGTCTTTTTTGTTGGTGGGGATGATTCGTCACCCTACGCCCAGGCTGAGGCGCGTTTTGGGGGTGCGAACCAGACTCTTGCTACTTGCGCTCCTTGAAAACTCCCTATCCGGAGCGTCCTGAAAACTGTCTTGAAGGCATCGCCAACACAGGGTCAAGGATAGTCCGAATGGTCATTGTCATGTATGGGCTATTTGCTCAAATCGGCAGGCCCGGGATTGATCAAATGATCAAATCGTCGCAATCAGCACTCACTCCAAATTAACCCCGGGATTAGAAAGCAGAACCCTGGAGAGTGGTTTATCTATCTGTTTTATAAGATATTTATTTTTTGTTTTTTCCTCACTGCTGTTGCTGGCACCGTTGTTGCGCCGTCTCCCTGCAGAACAACAGGGGAGTACCCGAGCATGAACCAACCTGGTAGCAACTTCGACCAAATGCCGCGCTTCATCCGAGTGCGCAGCAAGCCGGAAGATGCCTTTGTCGAATTCGATTTCGCAATCGGCTACCCGGAGCTGTTTGTCGAGCTGGTGCTGCCGCATCAAGCCTTCAAGCAGTTTTGCCAGAACAACCATGTGCAACACATGGACGCGCAAATGTCCGACGCCCTGGACGCCGATGCACGCAAGTGGCGTTACGGCGACTCCCGCGAAGCTGAATAAGCCGCCCCCCCAAACAACAACAACTACAGGAGACCGCTCCATGAGTGTCGAGATCAAGACGACGACTGTCGAGACGATCCGCAACACCTTCAGCCATACCCGTCGCCGTTTTGGCGACAAGGTTGCCAGCCGTTATCAGGAAGCCAGTTTCGACCTGGAATCGGCGACCAATTTTCATTATCGGCCGCTGTGGCAACCCGACAAACTGCTCAACGATGCCACCCGTACCGATGTGGTCATGGCCGACTGGTATGCCGTCAGCGATCCGCGCCAGTACTACTACGGTGCCTATGTCCAGGCCCGGGCCAAGATGCAGGAAAACGCCGAGCACGATTACGCCTTCTGTGAGAAGCGCGACATGCTCGCCAGCCTGTCGCCAGAAAATATCCGGCTGATCAGTACGCTGTTGCTGCCTCTGCGCCATGCGGAGCTGGGCGCGAACATGAACAACAGCAACATCGCCGCCGATGGCTTCGGCACCAGCGTCACGCAGATGCACATGTTCCAGGCGATGGATCGATTGGGCATCGCTCAATACCTTTCGCGCATAGGACTGATGCTCGATGACGGCGACGTCCAGCTTCTCGCCCAGGCCAAACAGTTGTGGCTCAACGATTCTGCCTGGCAGGGGATGCGCCGCTACGTCGAAGACACCCTGGTCATACGTGACTGGTTCGAACTGACCGTGGCGCAGAACGTGGTCAGCGATGGCCTGGTTTACCCGCTGATGTTCCACAAGCTCGACGAGCATCTGTCGGCCAACGGTGCCGGCCAGGTCGGCATGCTGACCGAGTTCATGCGCCTGTGGTTCGCCGACAGCCAGCGCTGGGTGGACGCCCTGCTCAAAACGGTGATCAACGAAAGCCCTGAAAACAAGGCAATGGTGCAAGGCTGGGTCGATCGCTGGAGCCAGCGCTCGCTTGAAGCCTTGGCCCCATTGGCAGCCAAAGGTCTCGGTGTTGCTGCACTGGAAGCCGTCCAGGCGGATTTCACCGCTCGCTTGAAAAAAATTGGCCTGACAGGAGCTGCCGCATGACTTCCCTCGTTTACATCAACCTGCAAGACACCGATTACGCACGCTCGATCGTCGAAGCCATCACGACCGACAACCCCCACGCGGTTGTCCAGCATCAGCCGTCGATGATCCGCATCGAAGCCAGTAATCGCCTTGAAATTCGTCGCGAAACCGTAGAGCAGATCACCGGTACTCCTTGGGATATCCAGGAAATGCTGATGTACGTGATCACCCTGGGCGGCAACGTCGAGGAAGAGGACGACAGTTTTTCCCTGCACTGGAACAGCTGAGTGCGGCCATCGCGCCGTTAGCGTTTGTTCGATAACAAGAATTCTGGAGAGCCAGCATGGCCGTGAAAAAACGCCTCAATGCCAAAGAAAAATATCGCTGCATGACCCGCGACCTGGACTGGGAACCCAGCTACCAGACTCACGAGGACATCTACCCCCACGAGCGTTTCGAAGGGATCAAGATTACCGACTGGGACAAGTGGGAAGACCCGTTCCGCCTGACCATGGACACCTACTGGAAATACCAGGCCGAGAAAGAGAAAAAGCTGTACGCGATCTTCGATGCCTTCTCGCAAAACAACGGCCATACCACGCTGTCGGACGCCCGTTATGTCAACGCGCTGAAGCTGTTCCTGTCCGGTGTGACACCCCTGGAGTATCAGGCCTACCAGGGCTTCGCCCGGGTTGGCCGGCAGTTCAGCGGCGCGGGTGCGCGCATCGCTTGCCAGATGCAGGCGATCGACGAACTGCGTCACGTGCAGACGCAGATTCACGCCATGAGTCATTACAACAAGCACTTCAACGGCCTGCATGATTTCGCCCATATGCATGACCGTGTGTGGTTCCTCTCGGTGCCCAAGTCTTTCTTCGAAGATGCGCGCACGGCGGGTCCGTTCGAGTTCCTGACGGCGATCTCGTTCTCCTTCGAATACGTGCTGACCAACCTGTTGTTCGTGCCGTTCATGTCGGGTGCCGCGTTCAACGGCGACATGGCCACGGTGACCTTCGGTTTCTCCGCACAGTCCGACGAAGCCCGGCACATGACCCTCGGTCTTGAGGTGATCAAGTTCCTGCTGGAGCAACACGAGGACAACGTGCCGATCATCCAGCGCTGGATCGACAAGTGGTTCTGGCGCGGCTACCGCCTGCTGACGCTGGTCGGGATGATGATGGACTACATGCTGCCCAACAAAGTCATGTCCTGGTCCGAAGCCTGGGGCGTGTACTTCGAAGAGGCCGGTGGTGCGCTGTTCAAGGACCTGGAGCGTTATGGCATCCGTCCGCCAAAGCATGTCGAAGAAGCCAATATCGGTAAGGACCACATCAGCCATCAGGCGTGGTCGATCTTCTATCAGTACAGCCAGGCAACCAACTTCCACACCTGGATGCCGACCGACGAGGAGCTGGACTGGCTGTCCTCCAAGTACCCGGACACCTTTGACAAGATCTACCGCCCACGCTACGAGCACTGGCGCGCGCTGCAAGAGAAGGGTGAGCGCTTCTACAACCCGACGCTACCGATGCTCTGCCAGATCTGCCAGATCCCGCTGGGGTTTACCGAGCCTGATGAGCTCACGACCTTGAGTCATCGCAGCGCTGAGCACGAGGGTGAGCGTTATCACTTCTGCTCCCAGGGTTGCTGCGACATTTTCGAGTACGAACCCACGAAGTACATACAGGCCTGGTTGCCGGTGCACCAGATCCTCCAGGGCAACTGCGGGGCTGGCGATGTCGAGGGAGTTGTGCGCGATTACTACAACATCAATTCCGGTGAGGACAACTTCGAGTACCTGGGCTCCGCCGAGCATCGACGCTGGCAGGACTGGCACCCGAATGATCGTAACAGCGCGCCGACTACCCCTGCCGATCCGGATCTGCGCAAGACCGGTTGAGGCCTGGCGCTGAGCGACGAAGCGGGTGTTCGCATCCGCTTGCAAACTACCTGACAAGAAGAAGGACAAGATCATGCCCGTGACTGCCATTGGTGCCTACAGCGCCCAACCCCTGGATAGCCAGGACAACTTCAATGGCCTGCAGCTGGTGTACCTGTGCTGGGAAAAACACCTGATGTTCTGCGCGCCCTTTACCTTTCCTCTGCCACCGACCATGCCATTCGCAGCGTTCATCGAGCAGGTCGTGAAGTCGTCCATTGCGCAACATCCGGATGCCCCTCGTGTCGACTTCAGCCAGGCACTGTGGCGATTGAACGACCGGCCTTTCACTCCGGACTACGCGGCCAGCCTGATCGATAACGGCATAGACCATAAAAGCCTGCTGCATATGAACACACCCGGCTTGAACGGCATTGCCGGCACTTTCAACTGAGGAACCGGTCATGAGCTACCAAGTAACCATCGAACCCACCGGCGAGCAAATCGAAGTGGAGGAGGGCCAGACCATCCTGCAGGCCGCCTTGCGTCAGGGTGTCTGGCTGCCTTTCGCCTGCGGCCACGGTACCTGCGCCACCTGCAAGGTCCAGGTGCTCGAAGGCGAGGCAGATCTGGGGGCGGCATCGTCATTCGCCTTGATGGATATGGAGAGGGATGAAGGCAAGGTTCTCGCCTGCTGTGCCATTCCTCAAAGCGACATGGTGATCGAAGCGGATATCGACGCCGACCCGGACTTCCTCGGACACCCTGTCGAGGACTATCAAGCGGTTGTCACCAGGCTTGAGGATCTGTCGCCCACCATCAAGGGCGTGCATCTGAAACTCGACCGGCCCATGGCGTTTCAGGCCGGTCAGTACATCAACCTGCAACTGCCAGGTGTTGAAGGGACGCGGGCGTTCTCGCTGGCCAACACGCCAAGGCGCGCAGACGAAGTTGAACTGCACGTGCGCCGTGTAGACGGTGGATTGGCCACCACCCTGATCCACGATCAACTTCAAGTCGGTCACGCAGTGGAATTGTCCGGCCCCTATGGCCAGTTCTTCGTACGAACATCACAAAGCGGTGATCTGATATTCATCGCCGGTGGCTCGGGATTGTCGAGTCCTCAGTCGATGATTCTCGATCTGTTGGAAGCCGGTGATACCCGCCAGATTGTGCTATTCCAGGGCGCACGCAATCGAGCTGAGCTCTACAACCGCGAGTTGTTTGAAGAACTGGCACACGAGTTCAGCAATTTCACCTACGTACCTGCGCTCAGCCAAGCGGAGGACGACGAGGAGTGGAAAGGTTTCAAGGGCTACGTCCATGACGCTGCGAAACAGCACTTCGAAGGGCGTTTCAGCAGCCGCAAGGCCTACCTGTGCGGACCACCAGTGATGATTGATGCAGCCATCACCTGCCTGATGCAGGGGCGATTGTTCGAGCGCGACATTTTCATGGAACGCTTCTATAGCGCCGCGGATGGCGCAGCCGAAAGCACCAGATCGGCGCTCTTCAAAAAAATCTGATTTCACCCTGGAAAAAACGCCAACCCTGCTGGTTTGCCGACAACCGGCAGGGTACCGGCTGACTATAAAAACAACAAAATGGTCATCAACTATGAAAGCAGTACCAAACAAGACTTGCGCTCGTCATCTGTGCCACGCCGGTTTAATTTTGCTGGCCGCCACCAGCATTGGGGTTCAGGCCACCGAGAACGGCGGTTCCTCCTACCCCATGGGTTCTGAAAACTACATGTCGGGGGCGATGCCTCCACCGGGTCTTTATTCGCAGTTCTTCGTCAATCATTACGAGGCCGATTCACTGCGTGACAATAGCGGCGCCAAAGTGCCGGTGGATTTCAGGGTGCGGGCCAACGCCATTGCGCCGCGGTTGATCTGGGTCACTGAGCAACAAGTATTCGGGGGGAGCCTGGCTTTCCACGCAATCGCTCCACTCGTGGATTTGAAAGTAGAGCTCAACGGGCAATCGCAAAGCAAACAGGGCTTGGGCGACATGATTTTTGGTCCGGCACTCGGCTTTCATCACAGCGAGAAACTTCACAGCATTGTCGCCCTGGACTTTATCGCGCCCACCGGCGAGTACGATAAAAATGACTTGGCCAACCTCGGTCGTAACTACTGGGTGATCGAGCCTGTATTAGCGGTGTCTTATATCGACCCGAACGGGCTGAACATCGATGCCAAGACCATGTATGACTTCAACCTGCGCAATAAAGCGACTGATTACCGCTCAGGTCAGGAGTTACACATGGATTACGCAGTGGGTTGGGGGCTTGGTAATGGCTGGGTCGTGGGGGTGGGGGGGTACATTTACCAGCAGACCACGGATGACCGACAAGATGGCGATACCATAAAGGACAATAAAGGCAAGGTATTCGCTATTGGCCCTTCGGTGAAATACACCAGTGATAAGGGCTGGTTCTTGACTGCTAAATGGCAGCAGGAGTCCCAAGTTCGGAACAGGGCAGAGGGAGAGGCTTACTGGGTGAAACTGACCGTGCCTTTCTAATTTACTTTCAAGTTGATAGCCACACACCCCCGGCCCGCTATTGCGGCAACTACCGCAATAGCGGGCCGTGCAAAAGCCGTCAGTGCGAATGACTTTGGCTTACTACCACTTCGGGCGATGACCCGCAAATGCAGGGTGGCCGGCTCCAGGCAGCCGAATGAGCGGCCTAGAACACCTTGATCGGTACGTTGACGATAAGCCTGAGCTCGTCCTCATTGCCTTCCAGTTGATAGTCACTGGCACGGTGCGAGGAATAACTGGTGATCAGGCTGATGTTCCTGAAGGTTCCCGATTGCACGGTGTAGCTGGCATTGACGCCCACTTCATAGTGGCTTTCACCCTGTTGCTTGAGTACCGAGTTGTAGATGCCGTTCGGGCCACCGTCGTAATGACTGCCGTCGATGCCCATGCCCTTGATGTACCAGAGCGTAGTCTTCAGGCCCGGTAGCCCATAAGCGACCAGGTCGTTGCTGTAGAACGCCCCGATCGAGTGCTCATTGGGGCCGTTGAAGAAGGACATCATGATATTGGGCAGGCTGATGGCATTGGACTCGAAGGGATAATCGAAATATTCGTCACCCTTGATTTTCTGCAGGCCGATCTTCAGCGAGTGGTTGCGCCATTGCGGCGTGATACTCAGGCCGTAGGCCTGCTGGTCGATTTTGCCGCCGATTTCGCGACCACTGGACCGGGTGTTATAGGCATCCAGTTGCACATCGACGTTGACCGGCCCCCAGTTGGTTTTTTTGCCCAGGCCCAGATACTGGCGATCCCAGATATCGTCGAAGCGAGAGACGTAGGCGCTGCTGCGCCAGCCCGCGCTCGACAGGTAGTCGGCCCCGGCGTAAGCGTTGAAGTCACTGGTGACCAGGGGCGAGCCATAAGTGGGCGTCAAGTCCTGGCTTCCGGCTCCCGTACGCGGCGAGCCCTTGTCGAAGTAGCCAGACTTGATCGTCAAACCTTCGATGTCACGGCTTTCCAGGGTCACCCCATTGAACGATGAAGGCAAGGTTCGGGTGTCGGTGTAGGACATCATCGGCGTCCGGACTTGCTGCCTGCCCACCTTGAGCAGTGTGTCGGCAACCTTGAACTTCAGCGCCGCGATGCCGAGTTTGCTCCAGTCATCGACCACATCGCCGTCCTGGTTCACCAGCAATCGGTTACTGCCGCCTGCCGCGGCTTCGCGGCTGCGTTCCAGCGCCACGGCCGAGAAGGTCGACAGATCCAGGCCAAATTTGACCGGCCCTTGGGTAAAACCGGAAACGAAGTCGAGCCTGATGCCTTGCAGCCAGGCGGTACGGTCACGCAGCTTGCGGACCCCGTCGGGTGTTTGCAGTTTGAAAAAAGTATCCTTGTGGCCGACCTCGTGTGAGTACCACTGACGGGTATTTAGCGTCAGTGAGCTGTCTTGCACAAAACCTTGTTCCTGGGCCTGGGCCTGGGAAGAACAAACTGCGGCCGCCAGCGAGCCGACGGTGAATAACGCCAAATTACCTGTGCGATACATAGACCTTGCCTGTTGTTGTTTTTAGGGCAGATAAGAAGTAAGTCGCCGAGTCATCGTTATGGAGTTTTTGCGCGGGCAGGGCGTGGCCCGACTAGCCCATCAGGCCGCAGTGGGCCTGATGGCGGTCGTTCAAAAGCGGGTTGTTGGTTTAGCGGCTGCAGAGATAATCCTTCACCAGTTTCAGCCAGCAGTCAGAGCCGATGCGAATCAGCTCGTCATTGAAGTCGTAGTGGGGGTTATGCACGGAGCAGCCATGAAACTCGCCTTCGCCGTTGCCCAGGAAGAAGTAGCAGCCCGGAACCTCGGTCAGCATCCAGGCGAAGTCTTCTGTCGCCATTATCTTCGCCGCCTGGGGCAACAAGTGACCGGGCTTGAATAGCGGCTCCAGGCTTTGACGAAGCATCTGCGTTTCCGTCGCCGTATTGACCAGCGCTGGCGCCAGCTGCGTAGTTTCAAGTTCGATGTCGACGCCGAACATCTGTTCATGACCTTGAGCGATCTGTGCCAGGCGCTGATTGATTTTGCCTTCGGTCTGCGCAGTGTCTGTGCGCACGCTGATCAGCATCGAGGCCGTGTCGGGAATGATGTTGTAGACGGTGCCGGCTTCGACCATGCCGATGCTGATCACGGCGTGTTCATCAACACACAGATTGCGAGACTTCACTGTCTGGATCGCGTTGATCATGCTGGCCAGCACCGGTATTGGATCTACGGCGCGCTCGGGCATTGCGCCGTGACCTCCACGACCTTTGATCAAAACCTTCACGCATTCCGAAGAGGCCATGGTGGGGCCGGCCTGGACCACAGCGGTGCCCAGCGGTATTCCCGGCAAGTTGTGCAAGGCAAAGATCGCGTCACACGGAAAACGCGTGAACAGACCGTCGTCCATCATGGCCTTGGCGCCGCCCAGGCCTTCCTCGTCCGGTTGGAAAATCAGGTTGAGGGTGCCATTGAAGTCGGCGGACCGGGCGATTCGCCACGCGGCAGCCAGCAGGATGGCGGTATGGCCGTCGTGGCCGCAGGCGTGCATGCGGCCAGCGATCCGGCTGGCATGGGCGAAGCGGTTGTTCTCCTGCATCGGCAGAGCATCCATGTCGGCACGCAGGCCCAGGCGACGAGTGCCGCTGCCTCGACGCAGTACACCGACCACGCCATGGCCACCGATACCGCGATGCACTTCGTAGCCCCATTCTTCGAGCTTGCTGGCCACCAGTTCGGCGGTCAGCGGGGTGTGCGCGCCCAGTTCAGGGTTCTGGTGGATGTCCCGGCGCAGCTGGATGAAAGCATCCAGGTCCAGTTCGGCCGGGGTTTGGGTTTGGGTCAATGCATTCATCAGGTCACTCCCGACCAGGGTTTTCGGGGAATACCGCCAGGCACGCCAGGCTGATGGCGCCGCCGGCGAGCAGGTACAGGGCGGGCGCCTGGGGGTTATCCAGGGCCGCCGTGAGCCAGGTGGCGATCAACGGCGAGAAGCCGCCGAACAGGGTGACGCCGAAGCTGTAGCTGACGGCGGTGCCCAGCGCCCGGCGATTTTTCGGGAAGGCTTCCATGATCAGGGCGAAGAAAGCACCCGAACCGATACAGCCAGGCAGCACCAGCATCGCGATGACGAACATCGCCACCCACAAATTTGTGCTCAAACCGAGCAGGTAGAAGGCAGGCCACGCCATCAGCACGGGCAGGGTGATGGTCCAAGCCAGCAGTTTCTTGCGCAGGCCGTGGCGATCGGCAAAGCGCCCGGCCAGGGGCGTGATGACCGCCAGGCAGGCACTGGCCACGCAGGCAATGGCCAAGGCGCTGCGCTGCGGGTAACCCAGGGTGACCGTCAGGTAGGCGGGCATGTAGAAAATGAACAGGTAGATGCCGATGGTGGCGCTGGCCATCAGGCCGATCGCCAGCAGGGTGTGCCGCAGGTCGATGTGATCACGCAACCGACCGTCGCGTTTGCTCGGTTCGGCTTCGTGGGTTTCCGGCAGGCAACGGCGGATGTACCAGCCCAGCGGTCCGATCAGCAGCCCCAGCATGAAGGGGATGCGCCAGCCCCAGCTTTCAAGGTCCTCGACACTCAACGCGTTGTTGAGCAGCAAACCGAGACCAGCCCCGACCATGGCCGCGTAGCCTTGGCTCGCAGCCTGCCAACTCACATTGCGGCAGCGATTGGCCGTGGCGCTGGACTCCATCAGGTACACCGATGCTGTCCCTATTTCTCCGCCGGCGGAAAAGCCCTGGGTCAGGCGGCCAGCCACCAGCATCAAGGTGCCGAACAGGCCTATGTCCTGATAGGACGGCGCGAAGGCGATCAGCGCGGTGCCGAAGGTCATCAGACTGATCGTCAGGCTCAACGCGGCCTTGCGACCCCGGCGGTCGGCGAAGCGACCAATCACCACGGCGCCCACCGGGCGCATGAGAAAGCCGACGCCAAAGGTGGCCAGCGACATCAGTAGCGAGGCCATGGCCGATTGTGCGGGGAAGAAGTTTTTCGCGATCACCACGGCGAAGAAGCTGTAGATCGTGAAGTCATACATTTCCAGGGCGTTGCCTAGCGCGCAGGCGACAGTGGCTTTCCTGGAACCGATCGCGGGGGGCGTCGCGGCGCAGCGGAGGGGGGGCGCTTGCAGGGTAGTCATCGGTTTTTCCTGTGACAGTTTTGTTGTGCCCCGAATATCCGGCAAACACTGTCACTGCGCACTTGCGCTTTTCTTCGAGGATTAACCGTTGGTTAAGATGCGTAGCCGCCCTTGGCAAAGGCGGCGCCAGTTCGGTGCGATATTGCCCGATTATCGATCACACGCACTGTTTGACGACAGCGGCGCCGTCTTGCTGGCACAGCGCGCAGGCGGTTGCTGCAAGTTCCGGCCCTCTATCCGGGAGGTTAGGGCGACCGGGCCCAACGGATGGGGAGAGACTTAACCGTTAGGCATATCGTTGCGTTTTTCTTAAGTTTCTCGGGCCTGCGCTAGCGCGAAGAATCCGCTGTTTGATGCTTTGAGAGCACGTCTCTGATCGCGTAATAAAGGTCACGAGCCGTTGTGGTCAGCGCATTGCGGTCGATACAGACCAGGTAAATGGGGTACTCGGGGATGATTTCTTCGATCCTGACCTGTACCAGGTCTTCATTGAGCCCCTTGGGCAGTGAATTTTCCATGCCGGCTTCGCTGAGCGTCATGAAAGCATCGGCGTGGTGCAGGAGATCAAGCGCCAACAATACCGATGAGCACTCGGTAATCCGCTGCGGTGGAGGAATCTCGTTGTCTTCGAACATTTGATAGAACTGCGACGAGTGATCGTCGATGGCATCGAGGCTGATCCAGTTGGCGAACTGCAACTGACGAAGCGAGTGGGAATGGCGCAGCGGATTGTTTTTTCGACAGACCACCAGGCCCTGCATGCGGCTCAGCGCCTCCCAATCCAGGTTCAGCCTTTGGGTATGCTGTTGCGAGGTAATGGCGAAATCCAGCGTACCGTCCCGCAGTCGCTGCAGCATCAGGTTGGGCCGAAGATCCACCAGGCGGATCCGCACACGCGGATTCCTGGTCTGGAACCCGGCAATGCATTCGCCCAGGCCTTTGAGCACCGATGTCAGGGAAGTGACACCGATGGTGACTTCACCGACCTGCATATCCTTGATGTTTTCCGCCTCCAGTTGCAGGCGTCGCATGCTCTCGACCGTCAACTGTGCATGGCGAATGATGCGGCGTCCTTCGTCGGTGAGCGACATGCCCTTGTGGGATCGCTGCAACAGGGCCAGGCCCAGTTCGCTCTCCAGATCCTTGATCGATCGGCTGATGGCGGGTTGGGTGACATGCAGAATCTGCGAGGCTTCACTGATGCTGCCGGTCTGGTGGATGGCGACCAGTGCCTTGATTTGATGGAGTTTCACTTAACGACAGGTCCTTGCAGTGCGACGAAGGTGCTGCACGTTACTGCAAGGCCTGGGCGCAAAGAAACCGCTCAGGTGAATTAATCAGAGAACAACTCGAACATCAGCTGGCGCAGCCAGCGATTGGCGGGATCCTTGTTATAGCGTGCATGCCAGAACAGGTTGATTTCGATGTTGGGCAGTTCTACCGGCGTCGGCAGCACCGTGAGCCCGAAGGGATGTTCGCAACTGCTGGCGAATCGTTCAGGCACCGTTGCCATCAAGTTGGTGCGTTGCAGGATGTGGCCTACTGCGACGAAATGGGGGAACCTCCAGGCGTATATTTCGCTCGATGCCGGCCCGCGCCAGGAACGTATCGACTTCGCCGTGCCCGGTGTTCGCCGCTACGACGCGAACGTGGTCATAACTGCAATAACGCTCCAGGGTCAGGGGTTCCCGGGTAGCGGGGTGGTCCTTGCGGCACATGCAGACATAACGATGGTGAAACAGGCGCTGCTGGAAAAATCCGGCCTGCAGGTGCGGCAGTAATCCGACGGCGAGGTCGATCGCCCCGTTCTGCAAGCCTTCGGCCAGGGTATCGGAGGTGTTGCGCAGGGTGCTGATCGAGCAACCCGGAGCGCGCTCGGCCAGGGCATCCATCAGCCGCGGCATGAAGTAGATTTCGCCAATGTCGGTCATCGCCATGGTAAAGCGGCGATTGCCGTTGAGTGGGTCGAAGGTGTCCTGGCGGTTAAGCGCATCACGCAAGGTCTGAATGGCCATGGCGACCGGTTCAGCCAGCTGCTGGGCGTAGGGGGTGGGCTCCATGCCTTGATAGGTCCGAACGAACAGTTCGTCGTTCAAGGTGATACGCAGTCGCTTGAGCGCGTTGCTGACAGCGGGCTGGGTCAGGTCGAGATGATCCGCCGCCGTCGATACCCGGCGATCGATCAGCAGTTGGTTGAAGACCAGCAGAAGGTTGAGATCAAGTTCACGTAATTCCATAACGCCTCGTGCAGATTGCGTGCTCATGAGGGCGAAGATTTTCGCCCGTGGATGGGTCTGCACCGCTCTGAAATCACCGCTGCAAGCGCCAAAGCCTAACAAGTGCCAGACCGTCGCGTCCATCGTGGGATCGATGGGACTTTGCTCTCCTTCGATCTTTATTCACGTTCGAAATAATGGGTATTCGCCTGGCTGCATTTATCAGGGTTGATGGTTTGCCCATGATCGACTCCATGCCCAATCTTGCACGTTCTGGGCACCGCGCTATTCCCGGAGGCGACAGATCCTCCGGCTCTATAACAATGACAAGAAGAGCGATGCCATGCGTACGATAGATGTATCGGCCCTGATTGACGGGGCACGTTTCAATACCTTCCATGCGCGCGTGCTGTTGTGGTGCGCGCTGATCATCATTTTCGACGGTTACGATCTGGTCATCTATGGGGTCGTGCTGCCCTCATTGATGGCCGAGTGGGGCCTCAGTTCGTTGCAGGCCGGAGCGCTGGGCAGTTGCGCGCTGGTGGGCATGATGCTGGGTGCGTTGTTTTTCGGTTCATTGTCGGATCGGATAGGCCGACGCAAAACCATCATGATGTGCGTCGCCATCTTCAGCGGGGTCACGGCCATCAATGGCCTGGCCCAGAGCCCCGAGGCGTTTGCGATATGCCGGTTCATCGCCGGCCTTGGCATCGGCGGGGTGATGCCCAACGTCGTGGCGTTGATGAACGAGTACGCGCCGAAGAAATCGCGCAGCACCCTGGTCGCGATCATGTTCAGTGGTTACTCGTTAGGCGGAATGCTCTCGGCGAGCCTGGGCATGGTGCTGATCCCGCAGTGGGGATGGCAGGCCGTATTCTATGTCGCGCTGATCCCACTGTTGGCCCTGCCGCTGCTGATACGCCAGTTGCCCGAGTCGATGGATTTCCTGCTGCGCACCGGACAGACCGTCAAGGCGCAACACCTGCTGGCACAAGCCGTGCCGTCTTATCAACCAGGCGCCAATGACCAGTTGACCCAGAGGGTCGCCAAAGGCACGAGTGTGTCGATTGCGCAGCTGTTCCAGGACGGGCGTAAGGTGAACACCTTCATGCTGTGGCTGGCGTTTTTCTGTTGCCTGCTGATGGTGTACGCACTGAGCTCGTGGCTGCCCAAACTCATGACTGCCGCCGGTTATGGGCTGAACTCCAGCCTGGCGTTCCTGCTGGCGCTGAACCTCGGGGCGATCATCGGCGCGGTCGCTGGAGGATGGCTGGGGGACCGGATTGGCATCGCCAAGGTCCTGTTCACCTTTTTCACGTGTGGAGCCTTGGCCCTGAGCCTGTTGGCGCTCAAGGCGCCGTTACCCGTGCTCTATCTGCTCATCGCCATCGCCGGGGCGTGCACCATTGGCACGCAGATCCTGGCCAACGCCTGCACGGTGCAGTATTACCCCGCACACATACGCTCTACGGGGCTGGGATGGGCGATGGGCATCGGGCGCACCGGCGCCATCATCGGTCCCTTGCTGGGCGGCGCGCTGCACGCCTCGTCACTGCCGCTGCAGGCGAGCTTCCTCATCTTTGCCGTACCAGGACTCATAGGCGCGATCGCTATTTTGGTCTTTCTCATGCAGACCGCTTCAAGCCGTCAGGCGGCTTCATCCCGGCAAACCGTGTCGCAGTAACGAAGGCCAGAGCCCACGGAGGGGCGCACTGGCCAATGCCTGCTCGTGTACAAAAGTAATATTCATACCCGTGATGAAATGTATGGCAGTTGCGGTATTTATCAATAGCGCTCGGATAGCGATGATCTGGCTACACCAATAACAATCAGCCTCATGGGTAACTTGCTATGCGTACTTCTCAATCCAAACTGCAAATCGGCATTGTTGGCGGCGGTATTGCCGGCGTGGCCCTGGCCCTGGACCTGTGCCGTCATTCCCACCTGAGCGTGCAGTTGTTCGAATCGGCTCCTGCCTTTGGCGAGGTGGGGGCAGGTGTTTCATTCGGCGCTAATGCCGTGCGCGCCATCGCGGGCCTGGGTATTGCCGAACCCTACCGCAAGATTGCCGACCAGACCCAGGACCCTTGGCAGGACATCTGGTTCGAATGGCGTCGGGGTGAAGATGCCGGTTATCTGGGTGCCAGCCTGGCTGAAGGGGTAGGGCAGTCGTCGGTACACCGTGCCGACTTCCTCGACGCGCTGGCCAGCCAGTTGCCCGAAGGCATCGCCCGGTTCGGCAAGCGTGCCGTCAGCGTGGAGCAGGATGGCGACCAGGCTCGCGTACTGTTCACCGACGGCACCGAGCATCGCTGCGACCTGTTGATCGCCGCAGACGGCATCAAGTCTTCCATTCGTGATCATGTGCTCAACGGTCTTGGCCAACCGCTGGTGGCACCGCGTTTCAGCGGTACCTGCGCCTACCGCGGGATGATCGACAGCGAACAGCTGCGTGCGGCGTACCGGGCGCGCGGTGTCGATGAGCACTTGATCGATGTCCCGCAGATGTACCTGGGACTCGATGCCCATATCCTCACATTCCCGGTCAAACAGGGCCGCCTTATCAATGTCGTGGCCTTCATCTCCGATCGCAGCCGCCCTGATCCGACCTGGCCAAGCGATGCTCCTTGGGTGCGCAATGCCAGCCAGGAAGAAATGCTCTCTGCCTTCAATCACTGGGGAGATGCTGCCCGGGTGCTGCTCGAATGCATTCCGGCACCGACCCTCTGGGCGCTGCATGAACTCGACGAGTTGCCTTGCTACGTGCACGACCGCGTAGGGCTGATCGGCGATGCCGCGCACGCCATGTTGCCGCACCAGGGCGCTGGCGCAGGCCAGGGGTTGGAAGACGCCTGGCTCCTGGCGCGACTGCTGGCCGATCCGCAGGTTCTGGACAGCCAGCCACAAGCGGTGCTCGCGGCTTACGACGCCATCCGTCGCCCCCGTGCCTGCCGTGTGCAGCGCACCTCCTGGGAAGCCGGCGAGCTGTATGAACTGCGTGACCCGGCGGTAGCCAACGACGAACAACTGCTGGGCAAGACCCTCGCCGAGCGGTTCGACTGGCTGTGGAACCACGACATGCAGGCCGACCTGCAAGAGGCGCGTGCCCAATTAGGTTGGCGAGCAGTCGCCTGATGAGTTGAGACGTGGATGCAAAGGGACGACTGAACGGAACCATAGGTTGTCCCTGAGCTGTTTTAAAACCGCCCAAACTTGAGCGGGTATTCGATCACAATGTAGATCCTGTCGATGTCACCGCCGCCTTGGGCGCTGTTTGCCCGATGGACCACGTGGGACAGCTGCACAGACAAGTCCTTGGCCGGCCCTGACTGCAGCACATACCGAAGATCGATATCGCGCTCCCAGTGTCGTCCACCATCGCCTTGTTGAGGAACGTACTCTCCAGTCGATTCGTCGAAAGGGTTATAGCCTCCGCCTTGGGGCGCGTGGGTTCCGTCGATACCGCGTCCGTTGACGTAACGCGTCATGAATTTCAATCCAGGTATGCCGTAGCTGCCCAGGTCGAGGTCATAACGGGCCTGCCAGGAACGTTCATGGGGGCCATTGAAGTCGGCATACTTGATCGAATTGGCAAGGTAGATGGAGTCGCCGCCGACAAAATCGAACGGGGTGTCGCCGTTGATCTTTTGGTAGGCGAGGGTGAAACCATGGCCTGCGGCGGTGTATTTGCCAGCCAGGCTGTAGGCAGTGTTATCAATGGCTCCGGCCACCGACTCGCCATAATCCCTGGTGTGGTAAACGTTGCCGTCGACGAATACGCCGGACTGCTTCAGGTGCAAGTTGCCATAGTATTGGTGCCAGGTGTCACTCAGCTGTGAGACATAAAGCGCACCCCCTATCGGGCGTTCTTCAAACAGGTTGGCGCCAATGAAATCGATGCCGCCCGTTCGGGTACTCACACCGTAACCTGCGAAATCGCCTTTACTGGTCGATGCGTTCTGGTTCTTGAAAGCCGTGAAGTGACCTGCCAGTAAGTGCATGTCATCGATTTCCCGGCTATCCAATAGCAGGCCGGTGGCGTACTCGGGTTGCAGGCGTTTGTCCGCCGTGTCGAACACCGGCGTTTCCACGGTCATTTCACCGAACGCCAAGGTGGTGCGAGAGGTGCGCAGCTTGAGGGCGCCGCCACCACTGGAATAATCGTCTTCGCTACGTCCCTCTTGGTCGAGTGGCAGTAATCCCGTCCCGGAATGCCCCTTGCCACCGTCGAGCTTCAATCCGAGAAACCCATGGGCATCGATGCCAAAACCAATGGCACCAGAGGTAAATCCGGACTCGAACGACGTAATGAACCCTTGGGCCCATTCCTGGGTGTAGTTTTTGCCTGAAGGCGAAGGTGAGCGATAGTCATTGCTCAAGTAAAAGTTTCGACTGAGCACTTCAAGTGAAGAGCCTTCTCGAAACCCTTGTGACGGTTGCGCCGCTTGCGACGCCAAGGCTGTTCCACTGGGGGTGCAGGTGACCAGAACAAGCGCGCAAGCGACTCGCAGCTCTTGAGCGGCAAACAGGGCTTTCGATGCAACCAGCATGGGTCAGCTCACTGGCTGGGGTTGGCGGCGCGACCCACTCAGTTTAGCCTGTGTTGTATTCATCGCTTGCATGTCCATCGCCTCACGGAAGTCGAAGAGATGGTCGCGCATTTTGGAAAGGGAGAATTGGATAGACGTGCGGTTTTTTGCATTGCTGCGCGCGCATTGGCAATGATTCGCCGGCTAGCGCTTCGCAACCACGACCGCTGGAAAGTTGCGCCGTTGCAAACGGCGCAATCGATCTGTTATCGAATCAACGGCACGCCACTGAGCGTTTGCAAGTCTTCAAAGCTGATATCGGCAACAATCTCCCGGACCTTCAAGCCGTCTGAAGTGACGTCCAGAATAGCCAGGTCGGTATAAATCCGCGTCACGCAGCCAATGCCGGTCAGCGGGTAGGTGCATTGCGGCACCAATTTGCTTTCGCCGGTCTTGGTCAGGTGATCCATCATGACGAACACCTGGCGTGCGCCTGTCGCCAGGTCCATCGCACCGCCCACGGCCGGGATGGAACCTTCGGCGCCGGTGTGCCAGTTGGCGAGGTCACCGTTGACCGCGACCTGGAAGGCGCCCAGCACGGCAATATCGATGTGCCCACCGCGCATCATCGAGAACGAATCGGCGTGGTGAAAATAGGCGCCACCGGCCAGCAGCGTCACGTGCTGTTTGCCCGCGTTGATCAGGTCATCGTCTTCCTCACCCGGTGCAGGGCTTGGGCCCATGCCCAGTACACCGTTTTCACTGTGCAGGAACACTTCCTTGTCACCCAGGTAGTTGGCCACCAGCGTGGGTACGCCAATGCCCAGGTTCACGTAGGAACCTTCAAGGATATCGTCGGCCACACGTTGGGCCATTTCGCTGCGCGATAGTTTTTTCATGACAGTCATGGCGGGCCTCAGTTGACGTTGGCGTTCGAGTAAGTGGCGCGCGGCACGGCGACCACGCGCTGGACGAAGATCCCCGGGGTGATGATGTGTTCCGGGTCCAGCTCTCCCAACTCGACGATCTGATTGACCTGGGCGATAGTGTTTTTCGCTGCCATGGCCATGATCGGTCCAAAATTACGCGCAGCCTTGCGATAGGTGAGATTGCCCCAGCGATCGCCTTTTTCGGCCTTGATCAGTGCAACGTCGGCGTGCAACGGCATTTCCAGCACATAGTTGCGACCGTCGATCACCCGGGTTTCCTTGCCTTCGGCCAGCAGCGTGCCATAACCGGTCGGCGAATAAAACGCACCGATGCCAGAGCCTGCCGCACGAATACGTTCGGCCAGGTTGCCTTGCGGCACGACCTCAAGCTGCACCTTTCCGGCCAGGTAGAGTTCATCGAAAACATAGGAATCGGACTGGCGTGGAAACGAGCAGATCACCTTGGCAACGCGCCCGGCCTTGAGCAAGGCGGCCAGGCCGATTTCACCGTTGCCGGCATTGTTGCTGATGATGGTCAGGTCGCGAGCGCCCGAAGCGATCACGCCATCTACCAACTGCGACGGCATCCCGGCAGTGCCGAAGCCACCGACCATGATGACCGAACCATCGGCAATGCCGTCCAGTGCGGCAGCGACGGATTCAAATGTTTTATTGATCAAGGCGTACTCCTGTTTTTATTCGGCTGAACAGAATGATCCAAGGGAAAACCGCGTGAATCACGGTTAATGCAATGGAGCATAGGGTGCCAAACAATGGGTCGAGGAGGGTGCCCCGAGACGCGATGTCGTGCGATTAACGAACACAAATCGATTATCGAACACAGCGTTGAATGGTCATTCGTAAGTTGGATCTGCATGCAGGGTACTGTGGAGAGGGCGCCCAACCAAGGCTGGGCGCCCCTTGACTCAGCCCGTATGGTGACTCTCGGAAAGTCCATAGACGGACGTGTCGATGCCTTCGAAACGCGCTTTCAACTGCAGCGCCAGATACAGCGAATAATGCCGTGACTGGTGCAGGTTGCCACCGTGGAACCAGAGGTTGTCCTGCTGTGTTGGCTTCCACATGTTGCGCAGCTCGCCCTCGTACGGTCCAGGATCATTTGTGGTGCCAGAACCCAGGCCCCAGCAGCGGCCGACCTTGTCAGCGACTTCCTGGGAAATCAGCTTCGCCGCCCAACCATTCATTGAGCCATAGCCCGTGGCGTAGACGATCAGGTCTGCCGGGAGTCGGCTGCCGTCGTTGAGTACGACGGCATCGGCTTCGATGCGTTCGACACCCAGGCCAGGCGCGCTCTTGAGCTTGATCGTGCCATTGGCAATCAGTTCGCTGGCGCCGACGTCGATGTAGTAACCGGAACCACGGCGAACATACTTCATGAAAAGGCCAGACTCGTCGTCACCGAAATCGAGCATGAAACCTGCCTTGGCCAGGCGCTCATAGAAGTCCTTGTCACGCTCCTTGATCGCGTCAAAGATGGGTTGATGAAAGCTTGGCATCACCTTGTAGGGGATCGAGGCGAACAGCATGTCGGCCTTGTCCGTGGTCAGCCCCGTTTCCACGGCGTCTTCGGAGTAGAGCCCGCCGAAGACAAGATCCATCAGGCTGTCGGAACGCACGATGTGGGTACTGGAGCGTTGCACCATGGTCACCTCGGCGCCGTTCTCCACCAGGTCGGCGCAGATATCGTGGGCCGAATTGTTCGCACCGATGACCACCGCGCGCTTGCCGCGCCAGGCGTCTCCGCCGGGATGGCGGCTGGAATGATGCTGCTGGCCATTGAAAACCTCGGCACCCGGGTAATCTGGAACATTGGGTACGCCAGACATGCCGGTGGCGAGGATCAACTGGGTCGGCTGTAAAGTCACAGGCTCGCCATCGCGCTGCACTTCAACCTTCCAGGTGCCACTTTGCTCGTCAAAGCTGGCGCTCACGCATTCTGTACGCGGCCAATAATTGAGCTCCATGACTTTACTGTACATTTCCAGCCAGTCGCCAATCTGGTCCTTTGGGGTGAAGACCGGCCAGTGATCGGGGAAGGGCAGGTAAGGCATATGGTCGTACCAGACCGGGTCGTGCAGGCACAGCGACTTGTAGCGACCGCGCCACTGATCGCCAGGACGCTCGGCCTTGTCGACGATCAGCGTTGGCACGCCCATTCGCTTGAGCCGCGCAGCGAGCCCCAGTCCACCCTGGCCGCCGCCCACGATCAGGCAGTAAGGTTGGGTGGTGATGCCCAGCGAAGCTTCTTCGTCACGACGGCGTTCCAGCCAGTTGCGTTTGTCGGTGTGGGCGTGACCATGATTGGCACCCATTGGACGCCGACGGCCCCTGGGTTCTTCAAAGCCCTTGAGCTCACGCATGGTCGTCAGCAGCGTCCAGCACAGGCCCTCCTTCAGACGCACGTAGCCTTTACCTCGCGCCGCCTCGGTTTCCAGACTGATCCAGCCTTCGAGCACACCGTTATTGAGCGTCGCCTCACCTTCGAGTTTCCATTGCTCGGGACGCGTCGGGTCGAGGCGTGTTTCGAGCATGTCGCGGATGGCAGGCTGGCCTTCCAGGGTCACCAGGTTCCAGCTGAAAAGCAGCAGGTCACGCCAGTGACACTCTTGCGCAAACAGTTCCAGCGCGCCGTCCAGATCACGTTGGGCGAGACGCTCGCCGAGGTTTTCGACCCAAGCCGCGAGCTGGGCAGTTGGCGTTTGCAGAGGGGTTTCGACAGCGATGTTCATGGAGCCTCTCCCGATCTTGTTGTTGTGGTAACAATTGCCCTTGAGCAAGGCTCGGGCCATCTTCATGAAAGCCCCGTTACAGAGCGGTTGGCGCAGTACCGCCCAGGCTGTGGCGCGGGTTCATGTCACGATTTTGGGAATGGCGGATGACAGAGTGTCACCCGGTGCAAAAAGCGCTGTTTGCGATCTTTTCATATAAGCTTCGAACAGCCCCGTGTCCTGACCGTAACGGAGAACAAGAACTATGAAGCCGGCCTTGATCAACGCCCATGCACAACAAGTGCTCCAAGCCGTGCAGGGCACGCCCGCCAGCCACGACACTCCCGTCAACCTGGCAATCACACGGTCCTGGCGCCGTTGCCTGGATCAGCATCAGCTCGATCCCGCCAGCCGCCGCGCGCCTAATGTAGTGGAGCACCCACGCCTGCAGGATCACCGCGCGCCGCTGGAAAGCATCATGTCCGTGGCGCACTGGCAGATGAGCAGTTTGCACCAGCAGCTCGGGCGTGACGGCCATGTGGTGCTACTCACCGATGCTCGCGGTGTGGCGATCGACAGTGTGTTCAACGACTCCGAACGCGCCGAGTTCCAGCGTGCCGGACTGTGGCTCGGTTCGGTATGGAGCGAAGATTGCGAGGGTACCAACGGTGTCGGCACCTGCCTGGTCGAGCGGCAGCACGTCACCATCCGTCGTGATGAACATTTCCGCGGCAAGCACGTCGGCCTGACGTGTTCGGCCAGCCCGATATTCGATGCGAGCGGAGAGTTGCTTGCAGTGCTCAACCTCTCTTCGGTGCGGGAGGAGCACAGTCTGGCGCAACACTTCAAGGCCATGGCGTTGACCAACCTGTCCGCCAGGTTGATCGAGAGCAGTTTTTTCCTGGGGCATGATCCGCAGCGCTACTTGCTGCGCTTTCATCCTGAGGCCGGTTTCGTTGGGCTGCTGGGCGAAGGCCTGCTCGGTTTCGACGAGAGTGCCCGTATCTGCTCAGTCAATCAGGCTGCGCTGGAGCTGCTGGGTCTCAGCCGTGAGCAGGTGCTTGGACAATCGCTGACGATGCTGCTGGAAACACCCATCGATCAGGTGATGAGTCAGGCCAGCGCTCAGCCGAGTGTCTGCTGGCCAATGCGCCTGATGGATGGGCGCCTGCTCTACGGACAGTTGCGCGAACCCTTGCGCCACGAGCCTTCAGTCACGCCTGCTATTCCCAAGATCAATGACGTGCACGTGTGCCTGGAAGACCCGCGCCTGCAACGCGGCTTTGCGCGCGCATTGCGTGTTCTGGAGCGTGATGTCCCGGTGTTTCTACAGGGCGAAACCGGTACCGGCAAAGAAGCGTTTGCGGCGGCGCTGCATCGCGCCAGCTCCAGGGCGGGCCAGCCGTTTGTGGCGATCAATTGCGCGGCCATTCCAGAGTCGTTGATCGAGAGCGAGCTGTTCGGCTATCGCGGCGGCAGCTTCACCGGCGCACGCAAGGACGGGATGATCGGCAAGCTGGAACAGGCCCATGGCGGCATTCTGTTTCTCGACGAGATCGCCGATATGCCACTGGCGTTACAGACTCGCCTGCTGCGTGTGCTGGAGGAGCGCCAGGTGGTGCCGCTGGGCGGCGCGACGGCCCGTGCGCTCGACATACGCCTCGTCAGTGCCAGCCACCAGGATCTGCAAGCCTGTGTGGCCGAAGGGCGTTTTCGCGAAGATCTGTTCTATCGCATCGCCGGCTTCGCCGTGCAGCTCCCGCCGTTGCGCGAGCGTTCAGACAAGGGCCGTTTGCTCGACCTGTTGCTGCGCGAGGAGGCAGCAGGGGCGAGGGTTCGGCTGGAAGCGGGTGTCAGGGAGCGCTTGCTGGCGCAGCCTTGGCCAGGCAATGTCCGACAGTTGCGTACGTGCCTGCGCACACTGGTGGCATTGGCGTGGGAGGGGCGTGTCACGCTGGACGACCTGGCGGAGTTGCTGCCGGCAGCGCCAGCGTCAGCCGCGCTGGCCGAAAATCCGCTTGGACTTTCCGAACGGCAGACGCTGCTGAAGTTGATCGAGGCGGAACACTGGCATATCGCCCATGTTGCCGCCCGCCTGGGGATCAGTCGCAATACGCTCTATCGCAAACTGCGCCATCACGGTATTTCACGACCTGGTTGAATGTAGAGTGACTTCCTCATTTACCCTCGGCGCTACCGTGCTGTTCGCTATCCCAGGATTCAGTGAACTCGTCTATTCGATCCGCGATTTGAGGTTTCGTTGACAGGACCAGGCAGCGCGTGTTGCCGACGAATTCCTCTATCAAGTACAGCGAGTCGCCAACATCCAACTCCAATTCCTGCAACGCCTCATCAGGAATTCGAATCGCACCGTCGCCATCCCATTCCTCGATGATGATTTTCATAGGCGGCTTTCTCACGTGTGGTCTCCATTGTTTTGAGTCGGCAATGTAACAATCGACCCAAGGCTGACAGAAAATTATCCTGGCTGTGCCTTACTGTAAAACTCACAACCCAAGCGCCGACGCTGCAAGCTTCGCCACCCCAAAGGGGATGGCCGGCTCAATGTCGTCCTCGAGCATCCAGGCTGCTGACAACCCGGTCCAGGCGAGCACCCATTGCAATAACCGGAGGCGATCGATGTCGGCGGCCTGTGTCACGATATCGATCCGGCGCGAGAAACAATCTGGCGCCAGAGCGCTTTTGCTATCGGGATTGCAGAAAATATTCGCGTAATCGAAGCCGCGCTCACCGTACAGTCCCTTGGGATCGATAGCGAGCCATCCCTTGGGTCCGAAGTCCAACACATTGCCGTGGTGGATGTCACCATGCAGTACCCTGACGTCGCGTGGCGCATCCAGGAGTTCGCGAGCGGTTTTTGCGCATTGTTCAAAGATCCCTCGGCGTGTTGCCGCTGCGCTCCACAGGGCTTCGAACCGTTGCTCCAGTGGGACCAAAGCAGGAACCGGTTTTGCGTGTGGTGCATGAAGGCGGTCGGCCACGGCACAGAGAATGCGAGTAGCCTCGTCGTCCTGTCCGCAGCTCACCATGTGCCCAAGCGAGACCGAGCCGCTCGCGCGCTCCATAAGTAAGGCCGCGCCATCATGTTCCAGCACAGGCGCCGCGCCATCACCGTCCCACCAAGCCATGAGCAGGTTGCCTGCTTGCTCCTCCAGCTCTTGCGAGACTTTGAGCATGGCTGGTACACCGTGGTGGCGAACGGGCAGTAGATTGCCATTCAGCGAGATAAAAGCATCACCGTCGATGGTCAGTTCCCATCGTTTCAAGTATTGATCAAACATAAGCGCATGAATTGTCGTTCTTGGTGGAACAATTATTATGAATGATTGGGACACGAGGCTAAACGTCTGCTTCCGGCCGAAAGTTGCAGGTCACAGAACGTCTGTTTCCGACAACGGCTATTTTCTTTAAGGCCACAAGCCGCTTGAAGCGCTGACAGCACCCATGCCGACGGTATTCCCTTCAATATGGTAGACCTTCGGTTCCTCCGAAAAATATTCCTCCAGGCCCATCATGAACAGCCGATGGTCTTCACTCGCTTCGAAGCCCGGCGTGTGATCTTCGAGTGATTGCCATCTCACTATCAGGTTGAACTGCTCGGGGCTTTCGATCCCTTGCGCGAGCAGGTGGCCGCCGTAACCTTTCGCGCGGGTGAGCAAAGGAGCGACCTCGGCAAATGCTTGTCGGAACATCTCGATGCGTTCTTTGTGAACGGGGAGCAGAGCGATTTCATAGATCATGGCTTACCTCAAAATTGACTTGAACGATTAAAAGTTCGCATTTACGAGAGGAGCGATGGCTCGACGGCAATCGCGATTTTTCCTTGAATACCGTTGTTGGGACTTTCCAGCCGGGCATGAGCGAGGGGAATGTCGGCAAGCGAATAGACAGCGCCAACGTGTGGTCGAAGCTGACCGCGCTCTACCAGTGCGCTCAACTCATCAAGCTTGCCGCGGTTTTGCCTGGTGAAGACGAAGTGATAACTCGCGTTCTTGCCCCAGGCCTGAACGACGTTTTGTGGCTGCGCAATGTCCACGATCGTGACGACGCGGCCAAGTTGTGCGAGCACATCGGGGCTGCGTGACAATGTGTTGCCGCCGATGGTGTCGAACACCACATCAACGCCGCGGCCACCGGTTTCGCGAAAGACGGCGTCAACATAATCTTCTTTTTCGTAGTCGATGATCACATCGGCACCCACGCGGCGTGCGAACTCAATGTTGGCTTCGCGCACGGTGGTGAACACCCTTGCACCCATGGCTTTCGCCAGCTGGATGGCGACATGACCGACGCCTCCCGCGCCGCCGTGTACAAGAATGCTTTCCCCGACCCTGAGCGCCGCACGCACCACCAGTGCTTCCCACGCCGTCCCGCCCACCAGGGTCAGGCTTGCCGCCTCAAGATGGCTCAGCGAGGCAGGCTTCTTGCCGACAATGCTTTGGTCAGCGACGTGGTACTCGGCATAACTTCCCGGCCCTTCGAATATTTGCGGGGTGTACCAGACTTCGTCTCCTGGAATGAAGGCCGTCACACCTGGCCCCACTTCTTCGACAACGCCGGATACGTCATGTCCGGTGATGGCTGGCAGTTGCACCATGTCGGGATAATCGCCACGTCGAACCTGGTAATCCAATGGATTGATGGAGGTTGCGTGTACCCGGACCAGGATCTGTCCCGCGTGCGGCACGGGCTTGGGTACATCGCAGAGTTCGAACGATTCAGGACCGCCGAATGATTCAAGTATCATCGCTTTCATGGTAAATCCTCGCATCTATAAAAAGAGATATCGAGAAATCTCGATATATTGCGGTAAAAAATTACAGATCTTTGCCAATGATCTCGGCAAACGCACTGATGGTTGCTTCATTGCGTTTGTAGTAGGTCCACTGCCCGATGCGCCTGACTTCCACCAGGCCTACTCGTTGCAACGTGGCCAGATAACCGGACACCGTTGATTGCGACAGTCCGATACCTTCCTGAATACTGCTGACGCAAACGCCGACCGTGTGAACGTCACCTTCATCCTGCGCAGGGAAGTGCTTTACGGGGTCCTTCAAGCCTTTCAGGATTTGAAGACGCGTAGGGTTTGAGAGGGCTTTGAATATTTCGATCAATTCCATAACCCTAGGATATCGAGATTTACCGATATGTCAATACGAGAGATTGGAACCATCTTGAGCTTCGAATGGCCAACGCAATTTCCTTGAAGCTTCCATGGCCCGGGATCCCGTCCGGGCGGCGACGTTCATGAGAGAATGCCGCCAACTGGCTACCGGCACCCGCAGGCGACTTCTACGTGATGTTACGCCTGTATCAACCTTCAGAGGATGTGCTCTCGGGCAAATGGCCGCTGCCGCAATTGAACAAGGTCAATTGAAGATTCGGAATAGGGAGGCCTGATGATAGGCCAATAGCGGGACTGAATGTCCGCTATTGGCTGTGGATTCAACCGGTCAACGCAACAGATTGGCTAAATCGTTATGAGGGCTTAGTCAACCATCACCTCGTCCAGTGCCTGCTCGAGGGTGCTGACCGTGCGCTCGATATTGTGCAGCTTTTCGAGTCCGAACAGACCGATGCGGAAGGTCTGGAAGTCGGCCGGCTCGTCGCATTGCAACGGCACTCCGGCGGCGATCTGCAGGCCATGGTTGGCAAATTTCCTGCCGTTCTTGATGTCGGCATCATCGGTGTAGCTCACCACGACGCCAGGGGCCTGGAAGCCGGCGGCGGCCACGCTTTTGAAACCTTTGCCGGTCAACATGGCGCGCACCCGATCGCCCAGCGCCTGCTGTTCGTCGCGGACCTTGTCGAAACCGTAGGCTTGCGTCTCTTTCATCACTTCGTTGAATCGCGCGAGGGAATCGCTGGGCATGGTCGCATGGTAGGCATGTCCGCCCTGTTCGTAGGCCTGCATGATCTGCAGCCACTTTTTCAGGTCGCAGGCGAAGCTGCTGCTTTGCGTCTTCTCGATGCGCGCGAGGGCCAGGGAGCTGAACATCACCAGGGCGCAGCAAGGGGAGGCGCTCCAGCCTTTTTGCGGTGCGCTGATCAGCAGGTCGACTGCGCATTTGTGCATATCGACCCAAAGCGTGCCTGAGGCGATGCAGTCCAGCACGAACAGGCCACCCACCGCATGCACGGCGTCGCCGACGGCCCGCAGGTACTCGTCGGGCAAGATAATCCCTGATGAGGTTTCAACGTGGGGGGCGAAGACAATCTGTGGCCTCGACGCCTCAATGGCTGCCAGCACTTCGTCCAGAGGGGGTGGGGCGTAGGCCGCCTGGCGACCGGTGTCGACCGGGCGGGCTTTGAGCACCGTGGTGGCCGCCGGGATGTTGCCCATCTCAAGGATCTGACTCCAGCGATAACTGAACCAGCCGTTGCGTATCACCAGGCATCGCTGCTCGGTGGCAAACTGACGCGCCACCGCTTCCATGCCGAATGTGCCGCTGCCCGGGACCACCGCAACACCCTGGGCGTTGTAGACCTGCGTCAGGGTCTTGGAAATGTTTTTCATCACGCGTTGAAATGACTGCGACATGTGGTTGAGCGAGCGGTCGGTGTAGACCACTGAGTACTCGACCAGTCCTTCGGGATCGATACTGGGATATAGCTTTGACATGGGTGACTCCTTTGACAGAAATCTCGGTGGTATCGACCCTGCCCTAAGCCTTGGCAAATGACAAGCGGCTCGGGATTGAATTGAGATTTCTGTCGAGCGGCTAGCATCACGGCGTTGACCAGGCTATTCAAAATACCTGGTTGCGGTGTGTCAGCATCAGTTTCACCCTGCTTTTGTAAGCAAGCTTGCCTGCGCTATTCGAAAAAACATGGTCGATGTCGACTACTCGATATTCCTCTTCCTCGGAGGCCGTTCTGCCCCAGGCAACCTCAAGGCCCAGATGATTGAAACGATCACCTATCGACACAGCCGGGAAGGGCGTTGTTGCTTCAACGCTCCAGACAGGGGCATTAGCGAAAGACTCCTCATAGACCTCGAAAGAGTACTCAATTGGCTGCGCGCTCATGAAACCTCCTACACTGGTTTGTTCACAAAATAGGCAGTCCATCAATGGATTCCCCTCCATTTGCTCATAGAGTGGCAGTGCACGAAAAAATTCAAAGCTATTTCATGTAAAGGTAAGTGATTGATTTTATTGGCCTTAACAAATCGCCTTGTTTGTTTTTGCCACTCAGTGAATTGGCTCGGAACAGGAAGTACATGTCCCGTGAGCAGAACTTGGAATGAACGAGCCTTGCAAGGGTCAACTGCGAAGACCTCATCGGAAAAAATGTGATGTCCATTGCAGCCAGGACTGTTGATTACCTTCGTGAGCACAATCTTGTGCTCACAACCGCAGAGTCGTGTACGGCAGGAAAAATTGTGACGCTTTTGTCGGAGATCGAGGGAAGCGGTGAGCTGATCGAAAGTGGCTATGTGGTTTATTCCCCTGAAGCCAAGCAGCGTCTATTGCGAGTCAATCCCCAGACCATCGAGACCTTCAATCTCACCAGCTGCGAGGTCGCCCGAGAGATGGCCCTGGGTGCGTTGTACGACAGCACGGCCAATGTTGCCGTGGCGACCACTGGAATACTGGGCCCGGAAGATATCGATGGTATTCCGGCAGGAACAGTCTGCTTCGCCTGGGCTTTTCAATCGGAACAGGGCCGAAGTGTGTTCAGTCATAAACATCGTTTTTTCGACACTCGTTGCCAGGTGCAGCGCCAAGCCGCCGAATACGCGTTGAAGCATTTACCGGACTTCCACCGCCGTGCACTGGCGGGTGAACGAGGGTAGGAACATCCCATGAGCGATAAAGGCAGCCACGACGACTACAAGAACCGAGACTACCCCGTTCGTGAAGACATGGCCTGTCAGATCAAGGTTTGGCGGTTCGAGCGATGCGGTTGGTACGTGTTGGTGCTGTTGGTTGTGCTGGGATTATGCGGAATGTTCTCACGCGGGCCGATGAGCTCCCGAGACGTCAAGGGCAGCGATGGCAGACTCAGAGTGCAGTACGAGGTTTTTCACCGTAACGGTTCGACCAATCCAATGGTGATCAGTGTAGTCGGCGCGCCGGATGCGATGGTCGAGCTCGAGCTCTCCGGGGCGTTACTGGATGGTTTCAGCATCGAATCAATGCTGCCGGAGCCAGGCCGCGCCAGCAGTGGCGGGGAGGGTATGAAGCTATGGCTGCAAGCGGATGCCCATGGACGCGCGAATCTGTATATGACGTTGCGTGGTGACGGATTGGGACTGTTCAGTACCCGCGTGTCATCACCAGGCGCGGCACCTGTGGCCATGGATCAATTCATTTTCCCTTGAGGTGATATATGGATTCGGTATTGCGTGCCTTCGCGATGTATCTGGTGTTGATGGTGCTGTTCAAGATCGCCGGCAGGCGTTCACTGGCGGAACTGACGACATTCGATTTTGTGTTGTTGATGATCATTGGCGAAGCCACGCAGCAGGCATTGCTGGGGGATGACTTTTCCCTGACGAATTCTGTCCTGGTGATCGTCACGTTGATCGCCATCGATGTCGGCCTTTCACTGCTCAAGCAGCGCTCGGGCTGGGTGTCAAAACTCATTGATGGCGGTCCTACCATCATCGTTGAAAACGGAAAGCTTTTAAGTAAGCGCCTACGGCATGCCCGGCTGGTCGAAGCAGATGTGATGGAAGCGGCCCGCTCAAGCCAAGGCATAGAAACCATTGACCAGATCAAGTTTGCGATCCTGGAGCGTAACGGCAAGATTTCTGTCATCCCGTTAGAGCGTTGAGGGCATGGACACCGTTGATTCGGCGCTGATGGCTGCGCGTGCTCAGTTTGCGATCACCATAAGCTTTCATATCGTGTTGGCTGCACTCACCATCGGGCTGGCCAATTTTTTGATGGTGCTGGAAGGTCTCTGGCTGTGGCGCGGGCAAAAAATCTATCTGGATGTTTACCTCTACTGGCTCAAGATATTCGCGCTCAATGTGGCTGTTGGCACGGCGTCGGGTCTGATTCTGGAGTACCAGTTCGGACTTAACTGGTCGCGCCTGTCCACCCAGGCAGGCGATATCCTGGGCCCGTTGATGTTCTACGAAGTGCTTGCCGCTTTTTTCCTGGAGGCGGGCTTCCTGGGCATCATGCTGTTTGGCCTGAAGAAAGTCGGCCCTCGTCTGCATTTCTTCGCCACCTGTGCGGTTGCCGTGGGCTCATTGATTAGCGCGTTCTGGATCCTGTCGGCCAACTCCTGGATGCAGACGCCCGCCGGTTACACCCTGGGCCCTGATGGCCGCTTCATGGCCGAGGATTGGTGGGCGATCATTTTCAATCCATCGTTTCCCTATCGGCTGGCTCACATGACGCTGGCGGTGTTTCTCGGCACCGCCACCCTGGTGGCCGGCATCAGCGCCTGGCAACTATTGCGGCAGCCGGAAAACCCTAGAGCACGCCTTCAGTTTTCCATGGCGTTGTGGATGATCGTCGTACTCTCACCTCTGCAAATCCTGGTGGGCGATTTGCATGGGCAACACAGTCTCAAGGTCCAACCTCTGAAGGTTGCTGCTATTGAAGGCTCGTGGACGCGTCCGCCTGACGGCGCGGGTGAACCGTTGCGCCTGTTTGCCATTCCCGACATGACCGAACGACGGAATCATTGGGAAGTGGCGATTCCTCGTGTTGGCTCTTTGTACCTGCGGCACGATCTGACGGGCACCATCGCCGCGCTGGACGAATTCCCTCCTGAAAACATTCCGCCGGTGCCGATTGTGTTTTTCGCGTTTCGGTTCATGGTGGGTCTGGGGCTATTGATGGTGGGGCAGGGACTGACCAGTTTGGTGTTGCGCTGGCGCCATAGGGTGTACACCGCGCGTTGGATGCTGCGCGGGTGTGTGCTGATGGCCCCGGCTGGATTCCTCGCGATGCTTTGTGGCTGGGTAGTGACAGAGGTAGGTCGCCAGCCTTTCACCGTCTATGGCTTGCTGCGCACAGCTGACAGCCTGTCGTCGGTGTCGCGCCAGCAGGTGATAGGCGCGACGTGGACGATCCTGGTGTTTTACCTGCTGATCTTCGGTATCGGTCTCTGGGTGCTGTTGCGAATTTTGCGCGAGCCACCGCGAAAGGGTGAAGCCGGGCCGCAACCGACGCTGGCAGACGAGACAGGGCAATCCTGAGGAGCGCAATCCATGCCGGACACTGATTGGATCGTCCTGCTTTCTGCCGCTGCCCTGGCCTTCTCGGTGATGAACTATGTGCTGCTCGACGGCACTGATCTGGGCGTCGGGGTGCTGATGGGCCTTACGCCTTGCGGTAAGGATCGACGGGCGATGGCCGTGACAATCTTGCCGATCTGGGATGCCAACGAAACGTGGCTGGTGCTGGGAGGAGGCGGTCTGCTGGCGTTGTTCCCATTGGCTTACGCCATCCTGCTTCCGGCGCTTTATTGGCCATTTATCTTGATGTTTCTGGCGCTGATTCTGCGCGCCGTTGCGTTGGAATTTCGTGATTACGCCCCCAGCGATGGTCTCAAGCGCCTGGTCGATGGATTGCTGTCGTGCGGTTCATTGCTGGCCGGCGGGACACAGGGAATCATCTTGGGAACCCTCGTACAAGGTGTACCGAATCATGGCGGCCAATACAGTGGTGATGGCGCGGAGTGGCTCAACGTGTTCCCGCTGTTCTGTGGTGCAGTGCTCGTGGTGGGGTATACATGGTTGGGGGCTTGCTGGCTCTATTGGCGCACCGTAGGGGAACTCCAGAGGCGATCCAGCTTGCAGGCGAAGAGGCTGGCGGCCGTCACCATCGTGTTGTTGAGCCTGTTGGTGGCCTGGACGGCGACTTTGGATACTCGCTATGCACAACGGCTGGCAGATCCCCTGGTGTGGATGCCGGCCATGACACTGCTGGTTGCACTGCTGATTGGTTTTGTCCTGGGGTTTCGAAGCCGTCGTCATTTTCTGCCACTGTTCTGTGCATTGGGCGTTTTCATAGTGGCGTTTGCATTGATGATCGCGGCGCTCTTTCCAATGATCGTGCCGCCGCAGCTGACCTTGCAGGCGGCTGCCTCAAGCCCCAACAGCCAGATCTTCATGCTGGTCGGTTTCGCGGTGCTGATCCCGGTAACGCTCATCTACAACACCTATGGCTTCAGCGTCTTTAGCGGGAAGGTACGAGTTCAACGCGACTGACTGACATCCGGCAGAACTTCGATCTGCACCCGGGTGTCCAGACCCTTACACGTTCCGACGGGATGTTCTGTCGGAAATGCTCGATGCACGGGTTGAAGGCGAGGAACGACATGACGACGACAGTGGGCGACTTTCTGATTGAACGGCTCAGCGAATGGGGTGTGACCCGGATCTTTGGTTATCCAGGGGATGGCATCAATGGCGTGTTCGGAGCGCTGAGCCGGGCCAAGGGGAAGATTGAATTCGTTCAGGCCAGGCATGAGGAAATGGCTGCCTTCATGGCGTCGGCGCATGCCAAGTTCACCGGTGAGTTGGGCGTGTGCATTGCCACTTCGGGCCCTGGCGCATCGCACTTGATCACTGGGCTTTACGACGCCCGGATGGATCACATGCCAGTGCTGGCCATCGTCGGCCAGCAGGCGCGCACGGCGTTGGGCAGCCATTACCAGCAAGAGCTCGATTTGTTGTCGATGTTCAAGGATGTCGCCGGAGCCTTTGTCCAGCAGGCTTCGGCGCCGGCGCAAATACGGCACTTGATCGATCGGGCCGTGCGCATTGCCATCGGTTTACGGCGCGTGACGGCAATCATTCTGCCCAATGATGTGCAAGATCTTGAGTATGAGGCGCCGGCCCGTGCCCATGGCACGGCGCATTCGGGCGTTGGTTACAGCAAGCCGAGAGTGGTGCCTTACGAGGCGGACCTGCAGCGAGCGGCAGACGTTTTGAACGCGGGTCAAAAGGTCGCGATCCTGGTTGGGGCCGGCGCACTGCAGGCCACCGATCAAGTGATTGCGGTGGCGGAGAAGCTTGGCGCCGGTGTGGCGAAGGCGTTGCTCGGTAAAGCCGCACTGCCCGACGATTTACCCTGGGTCACCGGCAGTATCGGTTTGCTCGGCACCGAGCCCAGTTACAAGCTGATGAGCGAATGCGACACCTTGCTGATGATCGGCTCGGGCTTCCCGTATTCCGAGTTCTTGCCCAAAGAAGGGCAGGCGCGCGGCGTGCAGATCGACTTGCAACCGGACATGCTCAGCTTGCGTTATCCCATGGAGGTCAACCTGGTTGGTGATGCTGCAGAAACACTTGCTGCATTGCTGCCGTTGCTCGAACAGAAAACCGAACGCAAATGGCGCAAAAAAGTCGAAGGCTGGCGCGGTAGTTGGGAGAAGACCCTGGAAAAACGCGCCATGGTCAAAGCCAAACCGATCAATCCACAACGGGTGGTCTACGAGCTGTCACCTCGTTTGCCGGAGCGGGCGATCATCACCAGCGACTCCGGTTCGTGCGCCAACTGGTATGCCCGCGATCTGAAAATTCGTCGCGGCATGAAGTGCTCGCTTTCCGGCGGATTGGCCTCAATGGGCGCAGCGGTGCCCTATGCGATTGCGGCGAAGTTTGCGTTTCCCGAACGCACGGTGATTGCGCTGGTGGGTGATGGTGCCATGCAGATGAACAACATGGCCGAGCTGATCACCGTCGCCAAATACTGGCAACAGTGGGAAAGCCCAAAATGGATCTCTGCGGTGTTCAACAACGAGGACCTCAATCAGGTCACCTGGGAGCAACGGGTGATGGAGGGGGATCCGAAGTTCGAGGCATCGCAAAGCATTCCAGACGTGCCGTACCACCTGTTCGCCATTTCGATTGGGCTGAAAGGAATTTTCGTAGACCGCGAGGAAGACGTCGCCGCCGCCTGGGAACAGGCGCTGGCCTCGGATGTTCCGGTGCTGATCGAGTTCAAGACCGATCCCGACGTGCCGCCGTTGCCGCCACACATCAAGCTCGAACAGGCGAAAAAGTTTGCCACGACGTTGCTCAAGGGTGACCCGAACGAGGCCGGGGTGATCTTGCAAACCGCCAAGCAGGTATTGGGAGCGGTGCTACCGCACAAGAAATAAGAGGCGCCTGCTGGAGCGAGCGGAGGGAAATACCTTGGAATACACCGATTTGCTGCAATGGCCCGCGATGATTGTGACAGTGATCTCGGCCTGGTTCATTGGTTCGCAACGACCACGTCGGCGGATGATCGCCTTTTGGGGCTTCATCGTGAGCAATGTTTTGTGGGTTGTTTGGGGGCTACACTCCAACGCACAGGCGTTGATCGTCCTTGAGTGTGTACTCCTGGGCATGAATGCCCGAGGTTTCAGAAAGAATCTTTACGGCTCCCGAACGTCCCGGGAACACTAGTTCTACTGGCCTTTACAGTTCTTTTTAAACCCGCGAAGGTTCATGAGGAAGAGGCAAATCTGCAGGACGATCAGCGCGTAGGCGTGTGCATACAGGCCCCAAATCACCCACAAAACATTGCTTAAGCTGAAACAAACGAACCCGATCATTCGCCTTTTTGGCTGCTGAGATCCGATCAGCCATGCGGCCAGCACAGTAACAACCATCGCCGGCCATTGAACCCAATCAAGATAGGCCAAACGCGTTACCTCCTTCTGAATTGCCATCCCGTAGCGATTAGGATCCCGATACTCCCGGCACATCCATGTTTATCTTGCGCCAGGCAGCCTCGGAAAAGCTGTAAGCCGAAAAGGCAATCAAACCAAATGCCATCACCATCAGGATCAAAACCCCGGCTGGCAGGTTCTGGAGCGCATCAAGGGCCTCCTTCATGCCTGGAGGATCAGCGGTTTTATAACGGGAGCCGCTGATTGCCAGCAGCAGAGCTATCTCGATAAACACCACGCCTCGGGCTATGAGTCCGAAACGAGCCACCGGTCGTACGTAGCGCATCACGTCCTCATCAGCCTCAAAATACTTCTCGAACGAGGCCTTCCATCCCTTGATGATGTGAGCAATGCCTACGCCGAGTGGGACCAGCGCCACGAGGTAGACCAGCACGCTTGAGTGATCCCAGGACAAAAGATGGGCCAGTAGATCCGATGTCTCGCCACCTGCGGAATTGCCTGAGCTTCTGACGCCGCTGATGAGCAGGCCCAATGCAAAAAACGCAAGAGCGCCGTTGATCAAACCTCCCGCCAACAATCCTGCACGAATCACCAACCCCTTGAGCTTCGTACCGTGATGATCGACGTCGCGAATGGCTTGCAATATTCGCCACCCGGCGAAGGCGATCAGGCCCGCCACAACCAGTCCTACCAGGACATAACCGAAAGGCTGGCTTAACAGTGCCTCAAGGCTTTTGTGACTGTCCTTGGGTTTTGTCGAGTCTTGAGCCGCCAGCAGAGCGAAGATACCTATGATCAGATACAGGACGCCCCGAGCGGCATATCCGCCCCGAGCGAGTACGACAAGGGTGTGTTGAGCGGACATTGGATTATTCCGAGGAGGTATACAGGATCAGACCTGTCGCTTCGGGAGGGGTTCGATAAACCTCGTTTCGACGATGTTGACCCGACGCCTCGCCAGCAGGCTGGCTCCCACAGTGTGATCTTCAGCGTACGCAAGTCCTGCAGCCACTACAGATCCCTGTGGGAGCTAGCTTGCTGGGGATGAGGGCATCAGCTTTAACATCCAGGTTGACTGACCCGACGCGATCGCCAGCAGGCTGGCTCCCACAGTGTGATCTTCAGCCACCGCCACCGACTGTTCCGATTGCACGGTAGGCACGTTCGGGCCCACGTCGACGACACGCTGGTCGGCCACCCGCGGCGACGTCCTGGGCCAGGGCCAGCGTCGGAACCGTCAGCAGTCCCGCCAGCAGTGTCCAATGGGAACGTAGAGCAAACATGTGTTCTTCCTTTCTATTGTTGTTATGGCTTGAGGATTAAGTCTTAGAGTAACCAACCCGGGGTTCCGTCCCGAGCCCCCCGTAGCGGGGGGCCATGCTTCGTGGCGGGCTTTGCTAGCGTGTCCTCCATACAAGGCGCAGTCGCAGTCCGGAGGGAAAGAAATGCTTTCAGGTATCAAGATTGTAGAAATTTGCGGGATCGGCCCAGGGCCGTTTTGTGCCATGCACCTGGCGGACCTGGGCGCGGATGTGATCGCGGTCGAACGCGAAAATGCGCTGCCGCTCGGCATGACGGGCAAGCCACCGGCCAACCCGATTCACCGCGGCAAGCGTTCGGTGGTCGCTGACCTGAAAAGCCCGGAAGGCCGCGATCTGGTCCTGAAACTGATCGAAAGCGCCGACGTCCTGATCGAAGGCATACGCCCGGGCGTCATGGAGCGCCTGGGTCTCGGTCCGCAGGACTGCCAGGCGCGAAATCCGCGCCTGGTCTACGGGCGCATGACCGGTTGGGGCCAGGACGGTCCGATGGCCCATGTCGCAGGTCATGACAACAATTACATTGCCCTGTCGGGTGCGCTCTATCACAGCGGCACCGCCAACGAAGCGCCGTCGTCTCCCATCACCCTGATCGGTGATATCGGCGGTGGTGCGCTGTACCTGACGATCGGCATCCTGGCCGGTGTGCTCAATGCGCGGCAGACCGGCAAGGGCACGGTGGTCGACGCGGCCATCGTCGACGGCTCGGCGCACATGATGCAGTTGATGCTGTCGCTGCAGGGCCGCGGGTTGCTCAAGGAACAGCGCGGCAAGAGCGTGCATGACGGCTCGCATTTCTATGCCACGCTGCGCGGACGACAAGTACGTGGCCTTGGGCTCGATGGAGTCGCAATTCCATGCACTGCTGCTGAACAAGCTGGGCCTGGAGGATGACCCGCGTTTCGCCAAGCAGTGGGACATGAGCCGCTGGGAGGAACTGCGCGGGTTGCTGGCCGAAGTGTTTGCCAGCCAGCCGCAGGAACACTGGTGCGACCTGCTCGAAGGCACCGACGTGTGTTTCGCCCCGGTCCTGAGCCCCCGCGAGGCCTCGCAGCACCCCCATATGGTGGAGCGGGGCGTGTACTTCGAACGCGACGGCTTGTTGCAAACCAGTCCCGCGCCACGGTTCGATGGTCGGGTCCAGGTGCCAGGTTCGATCCCGGCCCGTGGCGAGCACACGGCAGGGATCATGAGCGCACTCGACGTCGGCGATCTTGCGGCCGTCTGGAAGCCGTAACCTCTGGACGTCGCCATCACCCTGCGGGCGGCCTCGCGCCTGATGGCCCTCGGGCGGTTCGACGAGGCAAGGTGCAGGCTGTCCCTGGCGATCGGGCAGGGTGTGGATGACCTGGCCTGCGCGGCGACGGCGCTGGAAAGCCTCATCGACCTGAGCCAGGGATGCCTGGCGACGGCGCGCCTGCGCCTGGAGTGTTTTGCCCCGGCTGGCACGCAAGCCGATAGTGTGCGTGCCCTGGTGCTCTATGAGAGTGGCGCGCTCGCGCAAGCGCAACGCGTGCTCACGCAAAACCGGTCAGGCAGGCCTGACGAATCGCCAGCGGATGCGTGGATCCTCAGCCATAGTTTGATCTAATCAGGTTAGAGTGTTCATCAATCTTTCAATCGTTAAGTGATGAATGAATCGTCCGCTGTTTGTTTCTCTGGATGGGCCCAAGGGAACCGGTAAAACCACACTGTTGGAAGCCGTTACGAAAGCACTGAGGGCAGACAACAGAAAGGTGATCCGGCTTTGCGAGAAAAAAAGCGATCCCTACAGGGGTGAAACAATGGCCCTCGTCAACAAGCTCGTCAGAAATCCCGCCCGGGAGCTGGAGTTGAGGGTTTGTGAGCGCCTGGCTGATAGCCGTAGCTGGATTTCCCGGCACGTGCTGGCTAAACAGCCACCTGACAGCATCATCCTGATCGATCGCTGGTACCCGTCTGATGCCGCGTTTCGCCGGATAGTCCCGTTTGCAGAGATTCTGCAGTTGAACATTGATCGAAACGTGCAAGTGCCAGACCTGCATGTCGGCGTTGTCACCGACCCTGATATTTCATGGGCAAGGGCAGCGGCACGAGGGCGTGGGCTGAGCAGTACGGTGATCCATAAGCTGGAAGAACAGGTCGCTTGTACCCAGTCGTTCGAGCGGGCGATTGCAGATCACGGCTGGGTTTTATGCCGAAATGAAGGAACGATCGAAGACGCCACGATGCAGGTGGTTTCCGAGATTTATAAAGTCCTTGGCGGTCGGGACTTCACCGCCAATGGTGTGACCACCACTGGCGATGGAAATCGACCGTTCAGAGCGTAGCTTTCACCTGCAAACCGAGCACCAGTGCATTGTCGATGTCCTGCCCGGAAAATGCGCCCGGTTCGATGATGTATTGCATATTCGGGCGCAGCGTCAGCCAGGGAGTGGCCTGGTAGCCGTAGCCTAGTTCGACCAATTGTTCGGCACTGTCCAGGTTCGGCAACGTTGTGCCGTTGGCCAGCGCGGCGTCCTCCTGCGCATCGCGGCTGCGCGGGTTGGGTACAGCCCGGCCATAACCCAGGGCGACGGTGTCACGCGGGCGACCTTCGAACGGTTTGTACAGGACCACGCCGGTGCCGTACCACTTGCTGAACGGTGAAGCCGCTTCGCTGGCCGCCGAGTATTGGCCGAAGGCGTGCAGGCTGCGACCCTCGGACGTTTGCGAACGCCACACGGCCTGATCGATCAGCAGGTAATGACCGCTGCGGCTGGACACTTCCTTATCGCTGCCGATGCGTTGCACATCGGAACTGTCGTAGTAGTAGCCAACCTTGTACTCGCCGGGCAACTCGCCCGCGTGCTTGTACACCAGTTCGATCGGCACCACGGTCCCGGTGGTATGTTTCGGGCCCAGGTGCCAGGCACGGCTGGAATTGCCGTTGCTCTCGGGATCGACATTGAAGGCCGCCACGCGCAGCTGCCAGGACGACGACAGGTCGTACTTCACGCGCACGCCCAGGTGGGCGTTGGGGTAGTTGGTCCAGCCACTGCCGCCGGACATGTTAAGCGGATGGCCGCAGAAACCGGCGTTCATGAAGTTGCAGAGAATGCCGCTGTCCAGGCCACCGAGGTCGTTGCCCATGGCCATATAGCCCAGCTTCACGTTGAGCGACGGAGTAAACAGGCTGCGCTCGTAACTCAGTTCAGTCAGGCGAGTGTAGAGACCGCCGTAGTTTTCCTGGATGGGCAGACGGTTGCCGACCAGATCCTCGGAGGCGCTATTGCCGCGTCGGTCGTTGATGGTCAGCTGGATCTTGCCGGCGTTATCCGCGCCATACAGTTTGCTCAGGTCGAACTGCGCGCCGAGCTTGATGTTCTGCGAGTAACGGGCCGAACGGTGCAGGCCGCCATCGGCGTTGTAGGCGGTTTCGCCGCTGTAATCGCCGGTGAATTTGATGCCGTCCTGATCCATCTGGTGGCGCAGACCACCCCAATCACCGGTCAGGGTATTGCGGGTCAAGAGGTTCGAATCGGTATCGGCGAAGGCGGGCAGGGTGGCGCTGCAGGTCAGGCCCAACAGCAAGCCGTTGAGCCAGCCTGCATGAGAAAAGCGAACAGCCAAAAACATGTGAGTCTTCCAGGTGGAATCTTGAATGATTGCGCAAAGCGGCGCGGCACCCGCAGGTGCCGCGCACAGAGAGAGTGCCCGCCAGTGAGGCGGGCACGGGGGCTTACGGCAAGGCGTAAGCCATCACGTAGTCGCCGCGATCGGTCGACTGGCGCGCACCACCGGCGGTGATGACGATGTACTGCTTGCCGGACTTCGGTGAGACGTAGGTCATCGGGCCGCCTTGGCTGCCGACTGGCAGGCGGGCTTTCCACACCTCTTCACCGTTGCCGCTGTTAAACGCGCGCAGGTAGAAATCCTGGGTGCCGGCGATGAAGATCAAGCCACCTTGCGTCGACAGGGTGCCGCCGAGGGTTGGCAGACCAACCTTGATCGGCAGGTGCATGCGGATACCCAGGGGACCGGTGTCTTCAACGGTGCCGACCGGAACCTGCCAGGCGACTTTCTGCGTCTTCATGTCGATGGCGGTCAGCGTGCCGAACGGCGGTGCCTGACAAGGAATACCGGCCACCGACAGGAAGCGGTTCTTGTTCACCGCATATGGCGTGCCCTTGAGCGGCACAGCGCCCATGCCGGTGTTCAACGCTTCGCCACCGGAAGTGGCCTGGCCTTTGTTCTGCGACGGGATCATCTGAATCCACAGACCCAGGCGCATGTCGTTGACGAAGATGAAACCGTGCACCGGGTCAGTGGAGATACTGCCCCAGTTCATGCCGCCCAGCGAGCCTGGGAAACTCAGCGATTTGTCGGTACCGGGCGCGGTGTACAGGCCGTCATAACGCATCGATTTGAAATCGATACGGCACAACAGCTGGTCGTACGGGGTCGCGCCCCACATGTCGGATTCGGTCAGGTGCTGGGCACCGATCTGCGGCATGCCCACCGATTTCGGCTGGGTTGGCGAGTACGGTTCGTTGGGGATGTTGGCCGCCTTGACCGGCACTTCTTCAACGTCGGTCAGCGGTTTGCCGGTGGCACGATCGAGCACATAGATCTGCCCGGCCTTGGTGCCGATGACCAGCGCCGGTACGGTTTTGCCGTCCTTGGTGAAGTCGATCAGGCTCGGCTGCATCGGCAGGTCGAAGTCCCAGAGGTCGTTGTGAACGGTCTGGAAGACCCAGCGTTCTTCACCGCTGGTGGCATCCAGCGCCAGGATCGAGGCGCCGTAGGTGTGATCGAGCTTGCTGCGTTCGACACCATAGATGTCGGTGGAAGAACTGCCCATCGGCAGGAACACCGTGTTGGTCGCCGGGTCGTAGGACATCGGCGCCCAGCTGTTCGGCGTGCTGCGTACATAAGTGCTGCCTTCTGCCGGCGCATTGCGATCCTGCGGATTGCCCGGGTCGAACGCCCAACGCATGGCGCCGGTGATGACGTCAAAACCACGGATCACGCCACCCGGCATGTCGGTTTGCACGTTGTCAGCCACGCGACCACCCACCACGACAGTCGTGCCGGCCATCAATGGAGCGGAGGACAGCTGATAGTAACTGTCCGGGACATTACCCAGTCCAGCCTTCAGATCCACCTGACCGTTGTTGCCGAACCCCTGGCAGAACTCGCCGGTGTCAGCATCGACCGCGATCAGGCGGGCATCGATGGTGTTGGTCAGCAGACGACGCTGGCAATTGGCAGCCGGCGCGGGCTTGGCTTCGATGATCGTCGAATTGCTCGGCTGAGCGATGACGGTGGAGGCGTCGAAGTACGCCATGCTACGGCAACGCTGCCATACTTTCGACTGCGCGTTGATCGAGTTTTTCCACAGTTCCTTGCCGCTGTCGGCATCCAGTGCGATCAGGTTGTTGTGCGGGGTGCAGATGAACACCTTGTTGCCGACCTGCAGCGGGGTGAGCTGGTCTTCGGCGCCATTGCCATCGCTCTCGGCGACGTCACCGGTGTGGTACGTCCACGCGACCTTCAACTTGTCGACGTTGTCGCGGTTGATCTGATCCAGCGCAGCAAAGCGGCTACCGCCCTCGGTATTACCGTAGTGCGCCCAGTCCTTTTGCGCGTTGGCAGGCTCGACGGGCGTCAGGCCCGGGCCAGTGCCCGTGGCGGCGACAGTCGGGTGCGCAACGAACATGTTGCCAGCGGCCACCGCCAGCGCAATCGCCAACACCGCAGCGATGCCATAGGCACCGCGACCTGGCACGCCACCATTGGCACGCTTGAGCAGCGGGTAGACCAGCGTGACCGCCAGGCCAACGGCGCTGAACATGAACAGGCGCGAGAAGACCGGCCAGAACTCCAGCCCGGCATCACTCACCGCCCAGATCGCCGTGCCCAGCAGAAACGCGGCGAACAACCAGGCACCGGCCAGTTTGAAGCGAGCGATCAGCAGACCGGAAACGGCCATCACCAGCCCACCCACCAGGAAGTACCAGGAGCCTCCCAGGCTGACCAACTTCACGCCGCCCGCAGCCAGCGCCAGGCCGAGGAGGGTGATGATCACGCCCAGCCCGACCAGAATGAATTTTGATACGCCCGAGAGGCGTTGACTCTGCTTCACGTTGAATGTCCCGTTGAAATGAGGGGGGCATTATATAGTTAGGTAACTATCTAGTTAAACCATAAATTCTGAATGAAGCGTAGTTCGTTGCTCAATGGCGCGCCTGAACGACGGCCTGCGCGCCTCAGCTGACTTTGCGACCTTTACCTCGCGGCCGATCTGACTGCCGACCATGGCGCTTCAAAGCGAACATCAAGCCACCCAGCAAAAGCGTCGCGCCCACTACGACAGCGAGCGAGGGCCGTTGCGTCGTTACTCGCCATCCACCTTCAACCTGGCGTTGAGCATTCGATGGGTTAAACAGATTGCCCGACGTGGCCTGAGTCTGCGGCCTGTGTTGCAAGCCTAAGCGAGTCAACCAGCCCGACAGATACGCAAAGCCCGGCAGCAAAAAATGCGCTATCCGTGCCATCGTTGCAGCTGCGCCGACGGTAGTACTCGGCCTCGGACGTAATGCGCAAGCCACCATGGCTTCGGCGACGAGATGTGGGTCATAAACGGGCGGCGGGGGTTTCAGCGCATGGCCAGTGAAATTGCCACCGTCACGAAATCCTGGGGTGTCCATGACAGCCGGATAAATGTCACAGACATGAATATCTGGATAGTCATACAGTTCACCGCGCAACGCTTCGCTCAGACCACGCAAGCCATACTTGCTGGCGGAATAGGCAGCGGCATATGGCTGTGCAACCCAACTGCCCAGTGACAACGTATTGATCAGGATTCCACGTTTCTGCGCTTTGAAAAACGGCCATGCCACATAGGCGCCGCGCAGGTAACCCAACAGGTCCGTCTGCAGTACTTGCTCATGCGCTTCCAGCGGCGTTTCCTCAAAACTGCCTACCGCCCCGACACCGGCATTGTTGATCCAGATGTCGATGCGTCCGTTGCCGAAGGCAGCGGCCTGGTCTGCCAAAGCGCGCATCTGCTCACTGTTCGTGACATCGGTGCGCACGGCCAGGGCTGAAGCGCCACGTGCTGTGCATTCTTCGACAACGTCATCAAGTGCGGCCTCGTCACGCGCACTCAACACCAAGCGTGCGCCCTTGTCAGCAAATGCATGGGCTGCTACACGACCTATCCCACTTGAAGCTCCGGTGATCACCACCAGTTTTTCATTGAGCGCCGAGGACACAGGGTGAACGAGCACATCGGGACTTTTATCGACTTCGGGTGGGGTGGGTTCTTCTCGAGCGTTGTACCTCACCTCGTTCAGGTTCAGACGTGCACCATCTGCCAGGATGAGCGTCAGATTTTCAATAGTGCCAGCGACCCGATTCGCAAACACCGGTTCTCCGGTAGGGTCGAGTTGATCGTAAAAAAACGTCTGTCCTTCCAGCCATCCGACCGTCGTCATCAACTCGGGCCCCAGGTAATACTTTCCGTCGAGGAAGAATCCTGGAAAGTGTTGCGTACGCTCCAGGCTTTCGACGACATACCGCTCGCCTGGCTTCATACCGGTTTTTGGATCGATCATGGCGGCGTCCTCAGAGTGTCTTGGTGTTGCGATAGAGGACGACGCTTCGCGCAATGTTCCATCGAGATGACTCAATGGCTGCCCCGGAGGACGTCGACGATCGGTACGCGGATAAATCGAACGCTCGAAATTCGAAGCATCTCCAAGCTATACATCCTCAATGGTGAGGGTGCTGAGAGGTGCGTATGAATATTGATCCAAAGTTGCAGGGCGGTGCGGGACAAGACGACCCGATGCCAACTTCACCCGATCCACTGAGTCCTGGTCGCACTGAAGTCGACCCGATGAAGGAGGAGGGCATGGACGAGTTACCTGATAACGAAGGTGAGCGTCCGCTTGATGATGACAGCACCGGACTGGATCCCGACCGGGTGCGTGAAGAAACGGACAATGCGGTAATGGACAGACAGCAAGATCCCCGGTAAAAAACGTGATCCAGCCCTGTATCCAGCGGGGCTTGTCACCGCTCATAAAATTCGAACCTTCGGATGCGCCCTTGAACGCGCAACACGAAAGTAAGGGGCCCTGCATGTCGGAACCGCCTTCTTCATTTGTAGCCCCCTTACGCGCCTTGTTTGTACAGGTGACCCGTTCGGGATGGGGCGGCATGGTGTTTTGGCTGGCTCTACTGTCCGTGATGATAGTGCTGATGGTCAGCGGTTACGGAGCTTTCGCCGGGGCCAACAAGGACAATCTGCGTTTCGCTTTTCTTGGTGGGCTGTCGGGCTTTGCTGCGACAGCCGTGGGGGCTGTCGTGGCGCTTGCACTGCGCGATATTGCGGCGCGCACTCAGGACATCATGCTTGGCTTCGCTGCAGGGATGATGCTGGCTGCCAGTTCTTTCTCGCTCATCTTGCCGGGCATCGAAGCGGCCAAGGAACTCACCGGTAACGGTTTGCTGGCGGCCAGTATCGTGGTGCTGGGATTGGCGCTCGGTGTTGCATTGATGATCGGCCTTGATCGATTTGTTCCTCACGAACATGAGAAAACCGGCCGGCGCGGGCCTGAAGCCAAGCGTATCGATCGAGTCTGGCTTTTCGTCCTGGCGATCACCCTGCATAACCTGCCGGAAGGCATGGCGATTGGTGTCAGCTTTGCCACCGGCGACATGCAGGTCGGTATACCGCTGACGACCGCGATCGCCATCCAGGACATACCCGAGGGTTTGGCCGTCGCCATGGCTTTACGGGTGACCGGCATCTCGGCGCTGCGCGCGGCACTGATTGCAGTGGGGTCTGGCTTGATGGAGCCCTTTGGCGCCCTCGTAGGCCTTGGCATTTCCAGTGGCTTTGCCCTGGGCTACCCCATCGCACTTGGCCTTGCTGCGGGGGCAATGATCTTCGTGGTCTCCCATGAAGTCATACCAGAGACGCATCGCAACGGTCATGAAACGCCCGCCACTTTGGGACTGATGTTGGGTTTTGGCGTGATGATGTTTCTCGATACCGCGTTAGGCTAGGGCACGCTCCGTTTCGTCGGGACAGGTTCATAATTTTGGAACACCGACACCCCCCGGGGTGCCGGCAGTGGATCTCACGTCCAGTCGCCGCGCTATTCGATTCGCGGATGCTGCTGCACGAGATGCTCGCGTTTAGCTTCCAGCTCGGCAATTTCTTTGTCGATGTCCTCGATCTTCTGCTCGATGTTGTCGTGATGTTCCTGAAGCAGTTCATGCGCTTCCTCAATGTCGGAAGCCGCCGGAGCTGCACCACGCAATGGTTTGTTGGCTGTTTCTTTCATCGTTACGCCGGTTATCAGCCCCACCACGGCAATCACCATCAGGTAGTAGGCCGGCATATACAGATTTTCCGTGCTTTCCACCAGCCAGGCTACGGCGGCAGGGGTAAGACCCGCGATCAACACCGAGACGTTGAAGGCACTGGCCAAGGCGCTGTAGCGGATGTGAGTGGGAAACATCGCCGGAAGGGTGGAAGCCATTACGCCGATGAAAAAGTTGAGCAGCACAGCCAGCACCAGCAAACCGGAAAAGATCAGGCCGATCTTGCCGCTGTTGATGAGCATGAAGGCCGGGATGGCGAGGAAGAACAGGCCGACGCTACCGAAGATAATGAAGGGGCGGCGGCCAATCTTGTCGCTGATGAGCCCAATTACCGGCTGGACGAATAACATGCCGACCATGATCGCGATGATGATCAACACGCCGTGATTTTCGCTGTAGTGCAAGTTGTGTGTCAGGTAGCTCGGCATGTAGGTGAGCAGCATGTAGTAGGTGACGTTAGTGGCCACCACTACGCCAATGCAGGTCATCAGGCTGCGCCAGTGCTGGGTGGCCACCTCCTTGAAAGACACTTTCGGGCCAGTGGCAAGGCCCTCGCGATCACCCTGTTCCAGTTGCTCGACATGCTGCTGGAACGCCGGTGTCTCCTCCAGCGCGTGACGCAGGTAGAGTCCGATCATGCCCAGGGGCAGGGCGAGGAAGAAGGGCAGGCGCCAACCCCATGCCTCAAACTGCTCTTCACCGAGAATGGTGGAAATCAGCACGACCAGACCTGCGCCGAAGACGAAGCCGGCGATAGAGCCGAAATCCAGCCAGCTGCCTAGGAAACCGCGCTTGCGATCCGGAGCATATTCGGCGACGAAGATCGAGGCACCCGTGTATTCACCTCCCACTGAAAAACCTTGGGCCATTTTAGCGAGCAACAGGAGGATCGGCGCCCAGATGCCAATCGAGGCATACGACGGAATCAGCCCGATGGCGAACGTGCTGAGCGACATGATCACGATAGTGGCCGCCAGGACTTTCTGCCGACCGTACTTGTCGCCCAACGTACCGAAAAACAAACCGCCCAGAGGCCTGATCAGGAACGGAACCGAGAAGGTGGCCAACGCGGCAATCATCTGCACACCGGGATCAGCACCGGGGAAAAATACCTTGCCGAGAACATAGGCAACAAAACCATAGACGCCGAAATCGAACCACTCCATCGCGTTGCCGAGTGCAGCGGCAGTGATCGCCTTGCGCATTTTCGCGTCGTCGACAATGGTGATGTCTTCCAATCCGATCGGATTAACGGCTTTCTCAGGTGATTTCATGCGAGCCACCCTGTATCTGATTTGACCTGATGCACACCACTGAGCTGCGGTGTGGCGCAGGCCAGACGAGCTTGCCTTTACCGATGCCATCTTTTTGATAGCACTGCTTCTTTCTGATCAGATACAGGAAGGCACGAAAAAATTCACATCTTGCCGTTATTTTTGCTGGCAGCCATGGCTGTCAATGCGGTGGCCTTGATCAGAGTCTTCGTTGTCCCATGTATTGACCAGCGATCGCCCAACTGATGAGTAAAGTGAGACTATTTGATGAGAAACACTCATCAAATATACATCTATGTGGACGGTAGAATCCTCTGACGTGGTCGCTGGTCTGGCTTCCATCCCAAATCCAAGTTGTGAGGCCTCATGAATATAAGCCGCGCCAACCTCGCAGACTTTGTCTACTTTCTCGCAATTGCTCGCCATCAGAGCTTTAATCGAGCTGGCATAGAGGTTGGGATCAGTGCCTCCGCCTTGAGCCATGCTATCAAGGGTCTGGAAACCAGAATCGGCGTTCGTCTACTCAATCGCACCACTCGCAGCGTCACCCTCACTGCGGCGGGCGAAGAGCTGCACAACCTGATAAGCGAGCCCATGCTTGAGATGGGGCAGGCCATGGAGGTTCTAAATCGTTTCCGAGATGAGCCAACTGGTCGTATTCGCTTGAACTTGCTCAGCGATGCCGCAGATCTGTTGCTCGGCCCCGTATTGCCCGTCTTCAACGACCGCTACCCGGAAATCCAGATTGACCTGACTGTTACCAACCTGATCGTCGATGTTATCGGCGGAGGCCATGACGCAGGTATACGCTACGGCGGCACTGTTCCGGAGGACATGATCGCTCAACGTTTGTCTCCGGATATTCGCTGGGTCGTGGCTGGCGCTGCGCAATACCTGAAGCGCTTTGGTGTTCCAGAGCATCCGCAGGATTTGCTCAAGCACCGCTGTTTGCGCATTCGCTTGGGCAACGGCTGTATGTACGACTGGGAGTTCGAGAAGGGCGAGGAAGCAGTTTCGATTGCGGTTCCTGGGTTGATTACAATTGACGAAACCCGTGTCGGCCTGTCTTTAGCCCGTCAGGGGGCCGGATTGATGTATGCGCCAGAGCCGGCCATGGCGCCTCTTATCGCGAGCGGGTACGTCACAACTGTTCTTGATGATTGGGCCAGCATCGCACCTGGTTTTCACATGTACTACTCCAGTCACCGGCAGTTACCGATGGGGCTGCGTCTGCTTATCGACCTGATCCGCGAGCTGCAGCCCCTTGATGAGCCAGCGATCATCAGCTAGCGGTGGCCGGCGCGATCCGTTGAGTCACAATCGGCCAGGAGCAGGCCAAGGCAGGCGACGCCTGCTTGAAAAGGCCTCATCGCGATGCCTCGTATTGCGCTTCGCTGACTGGCTCCATCCATACGACATTCTTTCCATCCACAGCCTCTTGAATCGCGATATGGGTCATTCCCGTGGTCGCGGTCGCCCCGTGCCAGTGTTTAACGTCGGGCGGTGTCCAGATTACATCGCCTGGCTTTATTACAGTTTTCTCACCGCCCACCTGCTGAATCCAGCCAACGCCTGTGGTGACTACCAACGTTTGGCCTTTGGGATGTGTGTGCCAAGCCGATCGAGCCCCCGGCTGGAATGTCACCGCACCCGCAGAAACAGTAGAGGGTTCACGCGCAGCGAAAAGAGGGTCGATCCTTACGTTGCCGACGAAATTGCCTGGAGCCCCCATCAGTGAGGCTTGGTCGCCATTCCTGACAATGCTCATGGCTTGATCCTTCGGAAGATCCGCTGCATGCGCAGATGCGTCGGACAGGATCGCGGCAGTCAGCATCGAGGCGGTGACGAGTGTTCTCATGAGGCAAGCTCCTGCTGGATATGCGATAGAGCTGACAAACTATTGCAAGACCCTCCTGCGGACTACACGGCAAAACCGACATGAAGCAATGAATATCTCTCATTAGTCCGGCTGTGCGCCTGCTTCTACTGACTCGAGCCCTCTAGCGCAGTCGCTACCTGGATTGCTGAGTAACACTCATCAGAACATCCCACATTTGCCCCATATTCATCTTCTTACTCCTTGATTAGCGTGGGTGGCCTCACCAGAGGAGATCGCCAACGCGGTTCTCTGGTTAAGCAGTAGCGCCTCCGGTTATGTCACAGGCCAATCCATCTCGGAATCGCCACCCACCTACCTATGCCAATCGGCATGCCAACTCGCGGTGGGCCAACAATACTTAATCGTCAGCGCTGGCGGTAATTCAGCCACGACGCAGAAGGGTGATTACGTGGTGGCGAATGCGCTGCCGCAGTGAAGGAGGGGGAAACCTGATGGGTAAACGTTTATTAGGAGTGGTCGCATTGGTTGGATTACTTGCGGGACAAGCGCTGGCCGCCGAAGAAAATGGCTTGGTGGTACGCATCGCGCAACTCGAAATCGATCCTGCACAGGTTGCGGCCTATCAAGCCGCAGTCAAAGAGGAGATCTCAGAATCGACTCGAGTAGAGCCGGGCGTCATATCAATCTACGCCGTCGCCGAAGTCGACCGCCCAAATTGGTTCCATTTCTTCGAAATCTACGCCAGCGACTCGGCATACCAAAGCCATATCGAATCGCCGCACTTCAAAAAGTACGCTGCCACAACCAAGTCGATGATTCTGTCGAAGCGCTTGATTGAAACCACGCCAATCGAACTTAGCCCCCGGCCTGGCTCGTAACCGGCTAGTTCGAAAGAGATTTGCGCGCTGGGCAAGCTGGTTTTTCAATGGAGCAAAGCGATGAAAAATTTAAAGGTGATGGCAATTGCAATGGCGGGACTGGCGTGTTTTGCGGCGGGCAGTTGTCGCGTAATGGCATCGGACGACCATGCGGCAGCACCACCGGCCTACTATGTCGCGGAGTTTGAGGTTACCGATCCCGAGGGGATAAAGCCTTACAGTGCACAGGTTGAATCAACCTTCAAACCCTATGGAGGGCATTTCATCGTGCGTGGTGGGAAGACCATCTCGCTTGAAGGTGAAGCGCCAAAGCGACGCCGTGTTGTCATCGAGTTTGCGAGCGTCGAAAAAGCCCAGGCTTGGTACAACTCTGCGGAGTACACCGAACTGAGGAAAGTCCGCCAGCGTTCAGCCAATACCGATGTCTACTTGATCGAGGGAGTACCGACGCAATAGTCACAAATCCAAATCCTCCCCCAGTGGAAGCTTGGTTTTGGCACCGGCGTCATACTGATTCCAGGTATCCGCGAGTGTTGAACCATGCAGAGAGATCTTTAGGTCTTTACTCTGTGAATGGGTGAATCCGACATATCGGACGTTAGCTGCAGGCGGCAGGAGCATGAGGTTGGTGCGGATATGGTGCGGTGGTGGCTGTAAAATTGCGTTCAGTACGAATTGTGAATAATCGAATCAAGCCGTATGGGGGGAGGGGAGTTTCATCAAGCGCAATGGGCGAGAGTTCACCATGAAACCTATGCCCAAAGCCCGCAAAAGCGGGCCTTGGGTTGCAAACCAGACTTACGATTGGCGTGCGGTCAACGCCGAGTAGCTGTTCATCAAGTTGCGATAGTTTGGAATGCGCTGGGACAAGAGATTACCCAGGCCTTCGATGTCGTTGCGCCAGTCGCGCTGTAGCTCACAGGCCACCGAGAACCAGTTCATCATTTGCGCACCGGCCTGTGTCATTCGGTTCCAGGATGCCTGTTGCACAGTCGTGTTGAACGTGCCGGAAGAGTCGGTCACCACGAACACCTCAAAGCCTTCTGCCAGTGCCGACAGGGTCGGAAACGCTACGCAGACGTCCGTGACCACGCCGGCGATGATCAATTGCTTGCGACCGGTGGCCTTGATTGCCTTGACGAAATCTTCGTTATCCCACGCGTTGATTTGACCTGGACGGGCGATATAAGGCGCGTCAGGAAACATCTCTTTCAGCTCCGGCACCAATGGGCCATTTGGGCCTTGTTCAAAACTGGTGGTGAGAATGGTCGGCAGCTCGAAGAACTTGGCAACGTCAGCCAGGGCCAGCACGTTGTTCTTGAACTCGTTGGGCGAGAAATCCTGAACCAGAGAAATCAGGCCGGTCTGGTGGTCGACCAGCAGCACTACTGCGTCGTCTTTGTTCAAGCGGTTGTAGGTAGCGTTGCTCATGATGAAGTCCTTTTGAAGTGAGTGAATGTTGTCGTTCAACATGGGCTCAGATTAAGGATCTGGAGGGTGGGGAAAAAGCAGGTGAAATGCGTTTGACTGTCAACTGATATGAGACAGTTCAGAATTTCAAGCGGTCCGCAGTTTTTGCGGACGAAAAAAAACCCGCGATGGGGAGCGCGGGCTGGGAATCACAAAAGGAGCTAGATCGACTGTACGTAAGACGATGTGAAAAATTTGTGAGAGGTCGTTGCCAGTGCGCCGCGCACACGGATTCGCCGCACCAGGTAACGCCTTGATTTTCAGATCCAGGTTTTATTCGAAATCTCAGGTTTCCAGGTGCAGCTCACATAAAGCGGGGAACCCTCTAATACACGATTTTACAAGTGGGCCATGTCATATGTTCATAGGCAGGCCGTTACTATGTTTTGCGGCAGGTCCGAAGGCTATTGGCGTGGAAATGTTCATCGGTCCAAGTTCATGGAAACCGGGCTGCAGCTTCCGAACTGTCCGGCCCAGCAGAACGGAGCACCCCGACCATTCCAGCCAAACGGCGGCAATCTGATACTGTTTTTTATGTTGGATCTGAGCCTTTTTTTAGCGGGTCGGTGCTCTATAGAGTGCGCGTCCGACGCACTAGTGGACAGTGATCGGCCGCCCACTGTTTCAGGCTCTCTGAAGACCGGACGACCTCGAGAGTCTTCAGGAACCACCATGAATACTCGTCCGAGCTTTCACAGCAAGACCTTCCCCGAGTCGCAACGTGACATTCTCGGCATGATCGCGACCGACCATCATCTGGGCGACATACTCTGCGCCATCTGTCAGATGCACGACGCACAGACCCCCGAAACTTTCTGCTCTATCCTGCTCACTGATGCCGAGGGCAAACACTTGCTAAGCGGCGCGGCGCCCGGGCTGCCGGCCGAGTACAGCGAGGCGATTCATGGAATGGCCATTGGTCCACAGGAAGGAACCTGCGGCACCGCAGCATTCCGGCGCGAGCTTGTGGTCACCGAAGACATCGCCCAGGACCCAAACTGGGAGCGTTTCCGCAGCCTGGCGCTGGGGCATAACCTGCGTTCCTGCTGGTCGGTGCCGTTGCTCTCCCATCAAGGAAACGTGTTGGGTACATTTGCCCTGTACCAGAACCGCGCCCATGCGCCGGACGAGGCGCAGATTCAACGATTGGCCTTTGCAGCCCAACTGGCAGTCATTGCGATCCGCCGCGAACGTGACGGCCAACGTCTGGAGGAAAGCGAACAACGTTTTCGATCATTGTTCACCTACAACCCCAACCCGGTGTTCGCCCTCGATCTGGCCGGCAACATCCAGAGTGTGAATCCGGCAGGCCTGAAGCTGAAACCGCACACCGCAACCGATTTCCTCGGTCATCACTTTTCCCGCCTGTTGCTCGAAGAAGACCTGGAACGGGTCAGTCAGCATTTTTCCGCAGCCCGCGCTGGAGAGCCTCAACGCTTCGAGGCACGGCTTCTCGACGAGAGTGATAAATTGCTGACCATGGACATTTCCAACCTGCCGATCATGGTCAACGGAGAGATCGTCGGGGTATTTGGCATAGCCCGAGACATCAGCGAGCAAAAGCATTTCGAGCGCCAATTGAGTTTCAACGCCAGCCATGACCGCCTGACCGGTTTGCTTAACCGTGTTTCGCTTGAAGACCGGCTTATGCTGGATTGTCACATCAGTCGTCGGCGCAAGCGTCGTCTGGCGGTGATGTGCATTGATCTGGATGGATTCAAATCCATCAACGATTCGATCGGGCATTACTTCGGCGATCAGGTGCTGATTGAGGTGGCGCAGCGTATGACCCGGCAGGTTCGTCCCGGTGACACCATCGTGCGCATGGGCGGTGACGAATTTATCGTGCTGCTGCCGGACCTGCTTCGTGATGAGGACGTTGTACCGGTGGTCGAGCGCTTGATGGCCAGCATTGCCAGACCCTACTGCATCCAGGGCATTGACCTGCACGTGAGTGCAAGTATTGGCATCACCCTGAGCGATGGTCACATCGAGCAGCCGATGCAGCTGATCCAGCAGGCTGACATGGCCATGTACAAAGCCAAGCAGCAAGGGCGCAACAACTTTCAGTGGTACACCAGCGATCTCAATCAGCGCGTTTGCGAGCACGCGAGCCTGCGCAATGACCTGCAAAAGGCTATCGAAACTCAATCGTTCAAGCTGCATTATCAACCGCAGATAGAGGCGCGCACGGGGCGGGTGGTCGGGATCGAAGCGTTGCTGCGCTGGGAGCATCCTGAAAAAGGATTTATCTCACCCGCAGTGTTTGTGCCGGTGGCAGAGGACAGTGGTCAGATCATCCCGCTGAGCCTTTGGGTACTCGATACGGCCTGTGCGCACTTGCGCCAGCTAGGCGAGCAGGGCATCACCGGCATCTCGATGGCGGTGAATATTTCGCCGATGCATTTTCAGCGTGGCCATTTCGTCCAGTATGTACAAGCCACCCTGGAGAAACACGGACTCTGTGGTGAGCAACTGGAGTTGGAGATCACCGAGTCGCTTCTGTTGCATAACGCTGAACAGGCGATCGACACATTGCACCGGCTCAAGGCGTTGGGGGTGTGCATTGCGCTCGATGATTTCGGCACCGGTTTTTCCAGCCTCAGCTACCTCAAGCGTTTGCCCATCGACAAGATCAAGATTGACCGCTCGTTCATCCAGGAAATCGCTACCGACCATCACGATGCAGCGATCACCCAAGGCATTATTTCCATGGCCCATCACCTCAGCCTGACGGTGGTCGCCGAAGGCGTGGAAACGGCGTTTCAGGTGGATTTCCTGAAGGGCAGTCGCTGCGATATTTTTCAGGGGTATTTCTTTGCCAAACCGATGCCCTATGCAGAAGTCGAAGCGTTCCTGAGCCTTCTCGCGTCCCATCCCTGACCGGCAATTCTGTCCGGTCCCAAACCTGAAAATCAGACGCTAAGGCAAATTGTCAGACTCCAACGCAGAACTCCCTCTCCCCAGGCAGGGCGCTCCCTGCGCCTTTCTCACACACTCGGCTCTAACGCTATCGCGCTGCAAAACAACAAGAGCCGCGAAAAAATGACTAGTTTCCAACCTGCTACCGAAAGCCAGACCGGCCACATCGGCGCCCGTCAGACCCGTGTCGAGGACGCCGCATTGTTGCGCGGTCTCGGCTGCTATGCCGATGACGCTGCGATCCCGCCGGGTACGCTGCATGCCGCAATTATCCGTTCACCCCACGCTCATGCGCGGATCACCTCGGTGGACTTTTCCAAAGCGCTGCTGATGAAAGGCGTGCACGGCGTGCTGGTCGGCGAAGACGTCAAACGCTGGGCGCTGCCGTTCCCGGTGGGTGTGCGTCAGCCGATGGAGCACTGGTGCGTCGCCGTGGACAAGGTGCGCTATGTCGGAGAGCCGGTGGCCGTGGTGATCGCCGAGAGCCGCTATCTGGCCGAGGACGCCATCGAAGGTGTGCGCGTTGAATACGAGCCGCTGCCCCCGATCATCGATCCCGAACGGGCCACCGCCGAACAGGCGCCGATCCTGCACGAAGCCGTCGGCAGCAACGTGGTCAACGAACGACGCTTTCGTTATGGCGAGCCGGAGCAGGCGTTCGAGCAGGCGCCGCACAAAGTCTCGCTCAAAGTGAAGTTTCCGCGCAGTTCCTGCACACCCATTGAATGCTATGTAGTGCTCGCTCAGTACGAGCGCGCCACCGGCATTTATGACGTGCTGGCCAATTTTCAGGGCCCCTATGCGTTGCACACGGTCATGGCCCGTGCACTGAATGTGCCCGGCAACCGCTTGCGTTTGCGCACACCGAAAGACTCCGGCGGCAGCTTTGGCATCAAGCAAGGGGTTTTCCCTTACGTGGTGATGATGGGCCTGGCGTCACGCAAGGTCGGCGCACCGGTGAAGTGGGTCGAGGACCGTCTGGAACATTTGCAGGGGGCTTCCTCGGCGACCAATCGGGTGACCGAAATTGAAGCAGCGGTAGAAGCAGATGGCCGCATCACCGCTTTGCGTTATGACCAGATCGACGATTGTGGTGCCTACCTGAGAGCGCCTGAACCGGCGACTTTCTACCGCATGCACGGCAACCTGACGGGGGCCTACGCGATCCGTAATTTGCAAGTGCGCAACCGAGTGGTGCTGACCAACAAAACCCCTTCCGGCCTGAACCGTGGTTTTGGTGGCCCACAGGTGTATTTCGCCCTGGAGCGTCTGCTGCAACACATCGCCGTGCAGTTGAAGCTTGATCCGTTGGACGTGATCCGCCGCAACCTGGTGCCGGCCGATGCCTTCCCTTATCGCGCGGCCGCCGGTGCGTTGCTCGATTCCGGCAATTACCAGGCAGGCATTGCCTTGGCGGCGGCTGACGGTGGACTCGACGAGTTGCTCGAACGTCGTGATCAGGCGCGTGCCGAAGGCCGGATCTACGGCATCGGTTATGCCGCCGTCATCGAGCCTTCGATTTCCAACATGGGATACATCACCACCGCGATGACACCCGAAGAGCGGCGCAAGGCCGGTCCGAAAAACGGCGCTGTCGCCACCGCCACCATCAACGTCGGCCCATTGGGTGACGTCAGTGTGCACGTGTCCTCGGCACCGCAAGGGCAGGGCCATCAAACCACCGTCGCTCAGGTCGTCGCTGAAGTGCTTGGGGTTGCGCTGGAATCCATCGTGGTCAACGTCGAACTGGATACCCAGAAGGACGCTTGGTCGATTGCCTCGGGCAACTATTCCAGCCGCTTCGCCGGCGCTGTGGCCGGTGCCGTCTACAAGGCGGCGCTGAAGATCCGCGATCGCCTCGCCGCGATTGCCGCCGAGCAATTGCAGGCCAGCCCCGAAGATATTCGTTTCGCCGGCGGCAAGATTTTTGTGGTCAATGGCGGAGCGGTCGCGCCATTCCATCGGATTGCCGGTGCGACCCACTGGTCGCCGGGCCTGCTGCCGGAAGGTGAAAGTGGCGGACTGCGCGAAACCGCGTTCTGGAGCCCGCCGCAATTGGTGGCCCCGGACGACCAGGATCAGGTCAACAGCTCGCTGTGCTACGGCTTTGTCTTCGACATCTGTGGTCTGGAAATCGACCGCATGACCGGCGAGATCCACATCGATCGCTACGTCACCTGCCATGACGCCGGCCGCCTGCTCAACCCGGCGCTGGTCGATGGCCAGATTCGTGGTGGCTTCACCCAAGGCCTCGGCGCGGCGCTGATGGAAGAGTTCGCCTATGGCGAGGACGGCAGTTTCCTCTCCGGGACCTTCGCCGATTATCTGGTGCCGACCGCACCGGAAGTGATCGAACCGGTGATCCTGCACATGGAAACGCCATCGCCATTCACCCCACTGGGCGCCAAGGGTGTGGGCGAGGGCAACAATATGAGCACGCCGGTGTGCATCGCCAACGCGGTGGCCGACGCCCTTGGCCGCTCGGACATCCGTCTGCCACTGACGCCATCGAAAGTACGCACGCTCATCGGGATCGACGAGCCGCCACGGCCCGCCGGTATGGAGCCCGATGAAAACCTGGACGCGGCAGCTGCCGGTGGACCGGCACTGCGGGCCAACGACTCGGTGGTGATTCCTGCTGCGCCGCAACAGGTCTTCGATACCTTGCTCGACCCGCAGACGCTGGCGGCAATCATTCCCGGTTGCCACGACCTCGTGCTTGAAGGCGAAAACCGTTACCGCGCAGACGTCACCGTCGGCGTCGGCATGATCCGTGCGCGCTTCGAGGCCAAGGTTGCCCTGAGTGATCTGGACCCGCCGCATTCATTGCGTCTGTCCGGTTCCGGCAGCAGCTCGATGGGTTCGGCCCAGGGTCAGGCCAAGGTGCGTTTCGTCCAACTGGAAAATGGCCACACACGTCTGGAATACCAATACCAGGTGGCGGTCAGCGGCAAAGTCGCCGCGGTCGGCGGCCGAATGTTGCAAGGGGCCTCGAAAGTGATCATCGGACAAATCTTTACTCGCCTGTCGCAACGGGTCAGCGGCCAAGCCATCTCCACCGGCTGGTGGGCGCGACTGCGGGCCTCGCTTGGCGCGCTGTTTGGCAAGGGAGGTGCGCAATGAAACCGGCTGCTTTCGATTACGTTCGGGCTGACACCCGTCGTCAGGTGGTTGAGTTGCTCGCCGAGTACGGCCAGGAAGCTCGCATCATCGCCGGTGGCCAATCGCTGATGGCAGTGCTGAACATGCGCCTGGCTCAACCCAAGTTACTGATCGATATCAATCATGTGGCTGAACTGGCCTATATCGAACTGCGCAAGGATTGCCTGGCGGTAGGTGCCGGGGTACGACAGGCGCAGTTGCTGGCGCGTTCGACCCTGATGGACGAGGTGCCTTTATTGGCACTGGCGATGCCCTGGATCGGTCACTTCCAGACGCGTAATCGCGGCACCGTCTGCGGTTCGGTGGCTCACGCCGACCCCAGCGCCGAGTTGCCACTGTGCCTGGTGACGCTGGGCGGCGAGATCGTTCTCGAGTCGAAAAAAGGCAAGCGCATCGTCAAGGCTGCCGACTTCTTCCAAGGCATTCTCACCACCGACAAGCGTGCGGATGAACTGGTCGTCGAGGTGCGTTTTCCGCTCAAGCGCGAAGGCATCACCTATCGCTTCCGCGAAATCGCCATGCGCCACGGCGACTTTGCCATTGTCTCCCTGGCCGCAGCCATCGGCGCGGATCAGGTCGAACTTGGCATCGGCGGGGTCGCTGACCGTCCACAACGTCGCAGTCTGCCTCGTGGTGCGGGGCTGCCGGACGCGCTCAATCAAACTGCCTGGTCGCTCGACGCACAAGACGATGTGCAGGCCAGCGCTGCCTATCGCCGCCAACTGATTCGCGAGCTGGGTCATCAGCTGATCGAAGGAGTCTGAACATGCGTGTAACTGCCGACCAAACCTTTCCGATTCGCCTGGAACTCAATGGCCGCTCCCGTGAAGCGCTGGCCGAACCGCGAACCCAACTCTGCGACTTCCTGCGCCACGACCTCGGTGCCACCGGTGTCCATGTCGGATGCGAACACGGTGTCTGCGGTGCTTGCACGGTGCTGGTGGACGGAGTCGCCATGCGTTCCTGCCTGATGCTCGCGGTACAGGGGCAAGAGCGGCGTATCGAGACCGTCGAGTCCCTGGCCGACGACGACACACTGAGCGACCTGCAACAAGCCTTTCGCCGTCATCACGCCTTGCAGTGCGGCTTTTGCACTGCGGGCATTCTCATGTCCTGCGTGGATTTTCTCGAACGGGTACCCAACCCGGACGAGACCCAGGTACGCGACATGCTTTCGGGGCATCTATGTCGCTGCACGGGCTACACCGGCATCGTCCAGGCCGTGCTCGAAGTCGCTGCCCAGCGCCAAACGAACAAAGGGGTATAACAATAATGTTCGATCTCGGACGCAGTTTTCTCGCTGCCGTTGAACGCCGACCGCACGCCGTGGCGGTCAGTGACGGTGCGTTGAAGAAAACCTATGAAGACTGGTTCGTCGATATCCAGAGCGCAGCGCGGGGCTTGCAACGCCTTGGGCTGCAACGCGGTGACCGACTGCTGGTAGCGATGCAGAACCGCTGGCAGATGGCGACCCTGCATTGGGCCTGTCAGTTTGCGGGCGTCGTCATGACTCCGTTGAACTGGCGTTCGACTGCCGATGAACTGGGCTACTGCATCGAAGATGCGCAAATCCGCGCACTGGCTTACGACGACGCGACCGTGGCCGCGGTGGCCGGTTGCAGCGCCGCCACCAGGCTGCCTCGGATCGCCGCGGGTATCCGTGCCGCCGACACCGACCTGAGTTTCGAGGAACTGTGTTCGCAGACCCCCTCCGACATCATTTTGCAGGCAGACGCCGAAGACTTTTCACTGCTGCTGTACACCTCCGGGACCACCAGCAAGCCCAAGGGCGTGCCCCGTCGGCACCGTAGTGAACGCGCCGCGGCGGTGGCCCACGTCGCGCAAAACCTCTACCGCCAGAACGAGTGCACGCTGGGTGTCATGCCGCTTTACCACACCATGGGCGTGCGTTCGTTGCTGTCCATGGCGCTGATCGACGGGCATTTCGTCTGTGTGCCGAAGTTCGACGTGGAAGCCACGCTGCAGGCCATCGAGCGGGAAAAGGTCAGCAATCTGTACCTGGTGCCGACGCTCTACCACATGCTCATCGAACACCCGGCTTTTGCCCGCGAGCGAGTAGCCAGTGTCGAGAAAATCGGCTTTGCCGGCGCGCCGATGAGCGATGGCTTGATGCGTCGCGTCGAGCAGGCGTTCCAGCCGCAATTGTTCGTCAATCATTACGGCAGCTCGGAAATCTACACCTTCACCATCGACCAGCAAGCCAGCCGCAAACCCGGTTCGTCAGGGCGCAGTGCAATGAACCAGCGCGTGCGCGTGGTGCCGATTGATGCTGAAACGCCGGACGTGCAGGTCAACCCAATGGAGGAGGGCCAGATCATCGCCGACCTGGCGAGTGACGAGGCGTTCGAAGGCTACCTGAACCGCCCCGAAGCGACCGCCAAGGCCTTGCGTGATGGATGGTATTTCACCGGTGACATCGGCTACTTCGATCTGGAGGGTGATCTGTTCGTCACGGGGCGTGTCGATGACTTGATCATCACCGGCGGCGAAAACGTCAGCCCGGCGGAAATCGAAAACATGCTCTCTCTGCACCCGGCAGTGGAAGAAGTGGTGGTGGTCGGTCTGCCCGACGAGCAGTGGGGCAAGATCATTGCCGCGTTTATCAAGTTGCGCGCCGAGGTCACGGAAGGCGACCTCGATGCCCATTGCATCACTTCGGGCCTGGCCAAATTCAAGCGGCCACGGCGTTACCAGTTCATCGATCAGATTCCAAAATCTCCAGTGGGCAAGGTGCTGCGGCGCGTGCTGCTGGCCCAATTCCAGGAACAGGCCTTGAAGGCCATCAGCTAATCATCCAGAGGACACTCTCATGCAACAACAAGCGATCCAGCAATTTCTCGACACTCAGTTCGATGGCTTCCAGGTTGAAGTCGATGTGTCCCGCGAGCGCGCCGACATCACCCTCAACCGCGCACCGTTGAACGTCATTTCCATGGGTCAGCGTGATGAACTGCGCCAGGTCTTCGAAGCCCTCGATGCACACAAAGGCGTGCGCGTCATCGTGCTGCGCTCGGTGGGTGAACACTTCTCCAGCGGTGGCGACATCAAGGGCTTCCTCGAAGCGTCGCCAGAGCACGTTTCCAAGCTGGCCTGGAACGTCGCGGCACCGGCACGTTGCGAAAAACCGGTGATCGTTGCCAACCGTGGCTACACCTTCGGCGTCGGTTTTGAACTGTCGCTGGCCTGTGATTTCCGAATTGCTTCGCAAACCACTCGCTACGCCTTGCCTGAGCAGAACCTGGGCCAGATCCCGGGCTCGGGTGGCTCCGCACGCCTGCAGAAAATCATCGGCATCACCCGCACCAAGCACATGGTGATGCGCGCCAAACGCATCACCGGCGACCAGGCCTATGCCTGGGGTATCGCGACCGAGGTCGTGCCGGATACCGAACTGGAAAGCACCGTCGATGCATTGGTCGATGAACTGCGTCGCTTCTCGCCGCTGGCTCAGCGCACGGCGAAAAAACTGATCAATGACAACGAAGATGCGCCGCTGACCGTCGCGATCGAAATGGAAGGTCACTGCTACAGCCGTCTGCGTAGTTCCAAGGACTTCAAGGAAGGCGTTGAAGCGTTTCACAGCAAGCGTGCGGCCGTGTTTATCGGCGAGTAAATCGTACTGGCGAGCGGGCCCGGGAGTATGTTGGTAACAGCGTACGCCTTACGGAGCAGGGCCTGCCGCCCCTTCAATGCAACTGAAAGGGCACATCAAGGCATCACCGCTGACCTGCTGATTACCCGCAACCCGCGCACCGGGATGCAGAACGTTTCGATTGACCGTTTGTGTGAGGCAACCATGACTACGACAACAACAATAACTGCATCACCCGCCAGCGCCGCTACCGATACACCGCAGATTCCACCGGGCAAGGCCTTGCTCGCGGCATTTGCCTCGACATTCGGCTGGGCTCTGGATTTGTTCGACCTGTTCATTCTGCTCTACGTGGCGCCCATCATCGGCCGCCTGTTCTTCCCCTCGGACACCCCGACCCTGTCGCTGGCCGCGGTATATGCCTCGTTCGCCGTGGCCTTGCTGGTGCGTCCGCTGGGCTCGGCGATCTTCGGCGCGTACGCCGACAAACACGGCCGCAAGCGTGCGTTGATGGTGTCGATGGTCGGCGTCGGTATTTCCACGGCACTGTTTGGCGCCTTGCCGACCATTCACCAGGTCGGGGTGTTGGCCCCGATACTGTTTTTGGTCTTGCGGGTAATTCAGGGCATTTTCGTTGGCGGCATCGTCGCCTCCACTCACACCATCGGCACCGAATCCATCTCACCGCGCTATCGCGGCTTGATGTCCGGGTTGATCGGTGGCGCCGGTGCCGGCATGGGCGCGCTGTTGGCGTCATTCACTTATCTGGTGTTGTCGGAGATCTTTCCCGGGGAGGAGTTTGACGTCTGGGGCTGGCGCTTCATGTTCTTCTGCGGTTTGCTCAGCACGTTTTTCGGTCTGGTGATGTTCCGTTACCTGGAAGAAACCCCGGTCTGGCAGCAACTGCAACAAGCCCGCAAAACCAAGGGGCCGGCAATCGTGGTCGTGTCGCCACTCAAGCGTCTGTTCGGTCGCGAGTACCGCGGCGTGATGCTGGTCAACCTGCTGATTACGTTTGGAGGCGGTGCCACGTATTACCTGGCCTGCGGTTATCTGCCGACCTTGCTCAACGTGGTCGCCAAAGTGCCCCATACGCAGACTTCGCAGATGCTCATGTATGGGTCGGCGGCAACCATTGTCGGGGCACTGGCGTTCGGTTATCTGAGCGACCTGATCGGCCGCAAGAAGACCTTCATGCTACTGGGTGTGATCAACCTGGTGAGCCTGCCGATAATGTTCCTTGGTGTCGCCGAACCGGGCTCGCTGACCCGCACTGCGCTGTATTGCGTGGGCATAGGCTTCATGGGCGGGGCGATCATCGCGCCGATCCTGATCTTCCTCAACGAACGCTTTGCCACCGAGCTGCGAGCCAGCGGCACCGGGTTGTCCTGGAACATCGGTTTCGCCCTCGGCGGCACCATGCCGACCTTTGTGTCCCTGGTCAGCAGCAGCCCGGCGCAGATCCCCATGGTGCTGGCGATTTTCGCCGCCGGTCTGTCGGTGATCTACCTGATCGGCAGCGTGGTGATTCCGGAAACCCAAGGCAATTTCAAATAAAGGCGGGGAGGCGCTCCAGGAATTCGCAGATCAGCTGCAAGGTGCGCTCGGTCGCTTCGGTCTGGGGAAAGTGTCCGCAGTTGTCCAGCAACACACAGCGGCACGGCCCAGGCACCTGTCGCTGGATGACCACCAGTTGCTCGGGCGTGGCGTAGTGGTCTTCGCGACCCTGAATGACCAGCAACGGCTTTTCGATATAAGCCAACTGCGCTTCGAGATCATCCAAGGAAAAGTCCGGGTGCAACCAACTGTCGCTCCAACCGTGAAAAGCGCCATCGACATTTGTCCCATGGTGGCGTGCCAGGCGCTCGCGCAATTCGCCCAGATGCCAAGCCTCGGTGGTGTGGCGAATGGCATCGAGGCTCTCGGCCTCGACAATCACGTGAGGGGCCAGTGCGATGCTGCCCAACACGCGTGGATCGTTGGTGGCGGCATAGGCAAGGACGATGGATGCGCCGTCACTGTGACCGAGCAAGACCACTTGCGGCAGTTGCAAGGCATCGAGCAATTGCCGCAGTTCCCGAGGGCCGTCGCTGCTCAGGTAGTTCAGCGGACGCGGCAGGGTTACCGGGCTCGATTGCCCATAACCCTGACGGCTGTAAGTGACCACACCGTAACCGCTGGCCTGGGCCAGGCGCAGGGGGAAGTCTTTCCATTGGTCGGCGCTGCCGAGGCCTTCGTGCAACAGCACCAGTGTCGGTCGCGATGGGTCAGCCGGAGGCAGTTGGCGATGTTCCAGGCGCAGCGCCCCGAGTTGCAAAAACTGTTGTGGCGACATGTTGAATCAACGATTGAACAGGATTGCTCGCAGGTTACCGTAAACGCAACCCTGCAGGCAGCACCACGCTTTGCTTGAGGTACAGAAAATATGCGTCATCTCGATGTTCAGGTGATCGACCAGGCACTGCAATGGGCTCGCGCCGGGCAGGCCCAGTGGCTATGTACGGTGCTCTCCACCTATGGCTCGGCACCGCGTGCACCGGGTGCGATGCTGGTGACCAATGGCACAGGCGAACACGTCGGCTCGCTGTCGGGTGGCTGCGTCGAAGAGGAGTTTCTCGAAAGCCTGACGCGCGGTGAGTTACGCGAACCGGCGCAGATCGTCAGTTATGGCGACAGCGTCGAGCAACGCCACCGCCTGCGATTGCCCTGTGGCGGCGTGCTGATCGTGCTGGTCGAGCACCGCGCTGCCAGTCTCGAATGGATCGCCCACCTGGAGAGTCTGCAAGCAGCGTTGCTGGGTCAGCGTCGTCTGCTGCGTCACGTCGAACTGAGCAGTGGTGCCTTGCGCCTGGACCCGGACACCGGACACGGCAGCGAGCGGGTGCAAGTCGTCGACGAAAGCGTGCGCATCAGCGTCGGCCCGGCGTTACGACTGATTCTGGCGGGGCTCTCGCCGGTCGCCGAATTCTGCGCCAGTTTTGCCCGCGCCATCGGCTGCGAAGTCATCGCCTGCGATCCCCGGGAAGAGATGCTGCAAGTACAACTCGAAGGTGTGGAGATGCAACGCGTGCTGCCCTCGATGTTCATTGCCGCCGGAGGTTGCCACGCGGCGACCGCGGTGGTGGCGCTGACTCACGATCCGCGAATCGATGACCTGGCGCTGATGGAAGCGGTGCACACTCCGGCGTTTTACATCGGCGCCATGGGATCTCAGGCAACGTCGGCCAAGCGCGCCGAGCGGCTCAAACGCATCGGTGGTCTGACGGATGAACAGATCGCCCGTTTACACATGCCCATCGGCCTCGATCTGGGCAGCAAGGCCCCGGCGGAAATCGCTCTGGCGGTGGTGGCCGATATCCTGCGCGTTTATCACGGCAAAGAACGCCATGCCTTGTAAGGCGGTTTTTCCGACGAACGTGGGGGCTGCGAAAGTCGAGGTAGACGCTCGGTCATTCGCGCGCGATAGTGGCCAGCCAAGTGTTGCTGAACCATGGACCGATCGACGGGCTTGTGAAATAGATAAGCGCCCCGATGATATGCATTGAGGCCGATAACAATATCGCTTCAAGCGAGCGGAGGAATCTGATGTCGATTGCCCAACGGGTTTTCCACGGCAGGTTTGGCCGGGTCGCCTTGCTGAATATGGATCGTTCGCTGGTCACCCACACCCATTCCGAATGCCATGTGCTGGTCAAAGTGTCCGGCGAGGACACTTACTTCAACGTCCACGGTCGGCGGGTTCCGCTCAGCGATCGCACGGCGGTGCTGGTCAATGCCTGGGAGCCGCATTTCTACGATCCGCAGCCGGGTGCCGCTGCCACTGTCATCCTGGCGCTCTACATCGAGCCCGCCTGGTTGGCCACTGCCCAGCAGTCGCTGGCGCTCAGCGGTCGGCCGGACTTTTTTGCCCAGTCGTGCATCGAGCTGTCGAGCCGTAATCGCACCTTGGCCGACATCCTGGTCGCTGAAGCGCATGGCTGCGGGATCGTGCCGAAAGAGCGCCTGGAATTCATGCTGTTCGACTTCCTGATCGAACTGATCGAGGACTTTTCCAGCTGGCGGCATTTGTCGCAACTAGGGGCGCCAAACTCAGGTGAGTTCCGGGACGCGCGCGTGCGCCGTGGCACCGCCTGGTTGCTTGAGCACCTCGATGATCCGAACCCGATCGACAACGCCGCGCGGGCTTGTGGGCTGTCTAGGGCGCACTTCTTTGCGCTGTTCAAGAAAGATACCGGCATGACGCCGACCCTGTTGCTTAACGACGCGCGCATGCGTCGGGCTTTTGCCTGGCTTGAGCGTGAGCGCAGTGGAACGTTGGGCCTGTTGTCGGAGAATCTCGGATTCTCCGAGCAAGGTCATTTCACACGGTTCTTCCGTCAGCATATTGGAGCTTCTCCCAGCCAGTATCGGCGTGTAGTGGATTGTTATGCGACGGTTTGAACCGGGAGGAGGGCGGGGGGTATTTTAGGCAATACTCCCCTATGATGAAGTTTGACTTTAATATTGAAAGTTAGCGGCTTGAATAGTTACAAGCGTTGGGTCTGCCAAATACTCGGGAAGTCATAAATCTCATTCATGCGTTCTTCACGCATCAACTCAAGTTTCTTCTGAGTATCCGCATCTTTCAGCGAGCTTGTAGTTCAGCTCGCTGAGTTAAAAATGATTTTGTAAATTGGCGGCCAGGCAATTCTTCAGGGCGAGATAGGCTCTACCTCGCGATACTATCTTGCGTCATAAAATAAGTATCTATTTGTTCGAGGTCAGGCAGCGCTAAATAGGGTCGTGTCAATTTCCCGCCATCATCCATCCTCTAACACCATGACTTTCAGTCAACTCTTTCACGACTCGGGCCGCGTCCTGTTTCTGTTTGTACGGGCCGATGACTACAAAGTTGTTTTCTTTACGCGCTACCGGTAACTCCAGCTGTTGAATGGCTTTTTTGGCGCGATGTCGGCTGGGTGTGTTCAACGCAATTTCAATCACCCACAGGCCGGATGAAGACGTGGCTGAAGCAGGTTTTACAGCGTGGGAAATGAAGCCTCCACACGTCAAACACGGGCGTTCCAGCGTGATTAGCGACCTTGGCATGGTGCGAAAGACATGCCATTGCGGAACAATAGTTTTTTTGCGGGCGAAGAGTGCCAGGAGCAGGCCGGTAAAAGTAATCATACCGCTGAGAATAATCGTCCAGTTGTGTGAGGGTGTGGGCAATGAAGGCAGCGTAAGTACGGGTGATTCGTCTGGCTTTTCGAGTAAAAACTGTACGGCGTCAGCCTCCGTTGAATCGGTTATATGGAATCCGTTTTTCGCAATGGGTGCGAGCTCAACGGAATGTTTTGTATTGAGCTCTGTCGCAATTTTATTAGCGGCGTCATCGAGTAATTGTTCGAGCTTTGTCACTTTTTGCTGAATGTATGAATTGTCGACGTTATTTTGACAAATTGGTCCTGTGGACGTGTAGGTCCATAGTAGTGCTGATAGTTGCCCAAAAACGCCAGTTACCAGGAAGCCCAAGCCAAGCTTTCGCACGGCACCATCTCCAAATCAGGTGAATAGTAATTTGTCCCATTTGTCACGGATAAAACGGGGTTCTATTGTTGATCCTGGGATGGACTAAATTCTTGAGCGCGTCAGTGTGCCCAAGCGCCAAAATTAGTCGGCTGCTTTTTGTTGTTTTAAAGAATATCGGGCCTGCACTTTATAGACTGTTGGTTAACTAAAAAGGCTCAGATGATCGAAAAAGAACCGAATCAGATGGATTGCAAGGTGGTCCATTAAAGCAAATGACCTGCTCGAAGAGCCGTTGCAACCGATATTCCTTGAACAGGTATCGGCCTGATGATTCAACCTGTTGAACCGCACCACCTCGGCCGGCATGGAAGCGGCCGGCGTATCAATTCGCTCCGGGGCGCGGCTGTACTCCGAATTGCGGAACGATGTGAGTACCCAGTTCCTCAATAACTTGCGCAGCAGGGCGCTTTCCGTATTTGAGATTCAGGATAACGTGGTCCACTCCGATTTCCTCAAGCGACTCGAGCAAAAACCGGAGATGGTAGCGTCCAAGTTTGAACCCCAAATGAATGCGAGTGGGCGGCGTAGACGGGTTCTCATCAAGGTCGATGTAGAGCGACTGAGTGAAGGGCTTATAGACGGAGCCACATTGCTTTATGACCTCCTGCCGCCAATCTTCCACGATCATTCGCTGCATGTTCGGAATGCGTGGATAGTTGATCCATCCGACGCTTTCGCGCGCGATCCAGTCCAGTGACTGGCGGCTATTGCCGGTCACGAACATTGGAATGACTTGGGTTGTGGGTTTCGGAATGAGATCTGCGCCCCGCATCTCACCACCGCTCCAGCGAATGGGCTCAAAGCTGGTGCTGTGGGCTCGGCGAATCACCTCGTAGTGCTCGCGAAAGATTTCTCCGCGCCTTTCGGGATCGACGCCAAAAGCCGAAAACTCCACAGGGCGATCGCCGGAAGCGACCCCCAGTATCAAGCGACCTGCGCTCAACTGATCAACGCTGGCTGATGCCTTGGCCGTGTGTAGAGGATGGTGAACCGGGATGGCAATGGATGCTGTGCCAAGCGCTATCTCCGACGTATGAGCGGCCATGTAACCCAGGTAGACCCAAGGGTCGAACAGTTGGCCAACATCGCCGAAGCCGGGGTCCCGAAGAGGCACGTCGCGAAACCACAGCGCGCAGAAGCCCAGCGCCTCTGCTCGTTTGGCCAGTTCGACCTGGTTGAGCATGCTCGGAGTGTCGCCCTCGAAGGCCTCCAAAGGAAAGAATAATCCAAGGCTCAAATGGCCCTGAGTGAAGGTTCGGCTGAACCCTCGGTGCTGCTGATAAGGAATCGTGCTCGGCCGATACATACTCATTTTCCTCAATGGAAGAAACTTGAACAGCGCCCCTGTTTCCAGAGGTGCTACGGCATCGGTCGCTTGGGAACGACAGGTGGGGTTAGGGTGCAGTCTTCGCCCGTTGCGCTGTACATGTTGGTCGGGTCGACCGGTGTGAAGGGCCAGTTGCTGGCATGCGCGCGGGCGGGTCCGGATTGGCGATGAGCGGACGGTCAAAATAAATCAGATCGCTCCAGCCCGATACATCGCCTGAGCAAAAGCATGGGGACCATCCAACAAGCGTAGGCGGCTTTGCGCGGAACCGCCATGTCGTTCTCCGTCTCGGTACCCGTGACACAGGACGGGTCAGGTCATTGCGCTGAGCTTTTGGGTACTCGATACGGCCCTGGCACCGGGCATTTGGAATTGGAGACGACTGACAATGGGGTCCGGCCCCAGTCCTGACATTCAGACGATAAGGTTAATTGTCATACCCCAACGCAGAACTCCATCTGCCCAGGCAAGGCACTCCCTGTGCCTTTGTCACACACTCGGCTCTAACGCAATCGCGCGGCATAACAACACGTCTTCAAGCGCTGGCGGCACGCCCGGTTCGAGGCATGACGTCAAGGCCGACACGTGGCCCGTATGCTTATTTCCGTTGGCCTGGAAGATTTGCGTTGCTTCTATTACCTGAAAATAACAAATGGAGCGCAGTACAAGTGAGTAGAAAAACAATAACTGCAAGTTCGGTGTTTTTTTGCATGACGCTGAGTGCTCAGGCGCATGCTGACTTCCTGAGTGACAGCAAAGCCACCTTGGGAATGAGAAACTTCTACTTCAATAACGACAACCGCGATGGCATGGCCGCCCCTTCCAAAACCGAAGAATGGGCGCAGGGTTTCATGCTGGACTTCAAATCGGGCTATACCGGTGGCATGGTTGGCTTTGGCGTCGATGGCCTGGGGTTGCTGGGGGTTACCCTGGACAGCGGCCAAGGACGGCATGTCGGCAGCAGCATGATGCCTTCTGACGGTGACAACCGTGCCGTCGACGAGTGGAGCCGGCTAGGGCTGACCGGAAAAGTCAAAATGTCGGAAACGGAATTTCGCTACGGCACCTTGATTCCGAAACTTCCAATACTGGTCGCCAACGATGGGCGCGTGCTTCCACAAACCTTCGAGGGCGGTCAAATAACCTCGAACGAGTTCAAGGGGCTGACCTTGACTGGAGGTCGGATCAACCAGGCAACAGGACGTGGTTCGAGCGATCAGACGGGGCTGGCCGTTGCTGGTGGTACGCGTGAAAGCAATCAGTTTGACTTCGCCGGGGCCGATTGGAAAGTCAACAAGGATCGGCGGTCTCAAGGAGCAAGTGCAACACCTGATGTAAGGTGTTGCCATGTCTACCCAATACAAACACTTGAGTACCCAGGAACGCGTCACCATTATGGTGATGCTATTTCAACGACAGACACTGCGAGCTATCGCCTCTTTGCTGGGCCGTCACCCCAGCACCATTAGTCGTGAGATCAAACGCAACCCCCATCAGCCTCACTATGATGCCATCCAAGCTACCAGCAGGGCTCAACAGCTTCGACATGTACCTCGCCGCCAGCGGCGTTTGTCTCCAGACTCAGAGCTGTTTCAAGTGGTTGTCGAAATGCTTCGTATTGGCTGGTCACCGCAACAAATTGCCCGCAGACTACGCAGTATCTGGCCCGGCCAACCCGAGCGACATGTGAGTCACGAAACTATTTACCTCGCCATCTATGCCTACCCACGCGGCGAACTGAAGCGTCAGCTGGTCAGTTATTTGCGTCAGGGTGACGGCAAACGTCGTAAGCGAACTCAGAGCAATGTGCGTCGAGAACGCTACCCGGCACAGCTGAGTATTCACCTACGCCCCCCTGAGGTCGCAGATCGTCTGGTCCCTGGCCATTGGGAGAGCGACCTGATCATGGGCGCCAATAATCGCTCAGCGGTTGCCACCATGGTCGAGCGTACGAGCCGTTATGTAATTCTCGCCAAGCTCGAAGCCCCCACCGCAGAGGCGGCGACGGAAGCCATTGTTAGGGAAATGTCGCGGATGGCGCCATCGCTACTAAAAACCATGACGCATGATCAAGGCAGCGAAATGGCCCGTCATACCGAAATCACTGCACGCACGGGGATGAAGATTTATTTCGCCGATCCACACTCGCCTTGGCAGCGTGGTAGCAATGAAAATACAAACGGGTTGTTACGCCAGTACCTCCCCAAGGGCACAGATCTCTCGCTGGTGACGCAGGCGCGGCTGGATGAAATAGCCGATTTGC
>Ga0160442_100065_pt1 | contig 144556 bp, 139 predicted proteins | sample HID1971M_E1MG_FD_108252 | JGI IMG/M metagenome (GOLD analysis project Ga0160442, IMG submission 108252) | Enriched millipede-associated microbial communities from UW Madison campus, WI, USA - HID1971M_E1 MG | ecosystem: Host-associated > Arthropoda: Insects > Digestive system > Unclassified ... | reverse complement strand
GCACGACGGTGCGTCGACGATGGACTGGATGGAGCAGGAGCAGGAGCGCGGCATCACGATCACGTCCGCCGCGACGACCTGCTACTGGAAGAACAACCAGATCAACATCATCGACACCCCGGGCCACGTGGACTTCACGGTCGAGGTGGAGCGCTCGCTGCGCGTCCTCGACGGTGCTGTCGCGGTGTTCGACGGCAAGGAGGGTGTCGAGCCCCAGTCCGAGACGGTGTGGCGCCAGGCCGACAAGTACGACGTGCCGCGCATCTGCTTCGTCAACAAGATGGACAAGCTCGGCGCCGACTTCTACTTCACGGTGGACACGATCGTGAACCGCCTGAAGGCCAAGCCGCTCGTCATCCAGATCCCGATCGGCTCCGAGAACGACTTCATCGGCGTCGTGGACCTGGTCGAGATGCGTGCGCTCGTGTGGCGCGGCGAGACCGCCCTCGGCGAGAAGTACGAGATCGAGGACATCCCGGCCGACCTCGTCGAGAAGGCGGAGCAGTACCGCGCCGAGCTCCTCGAGGCCGTCGCCGAGACGGACGACGAGCTGCTCGAGAAGTTCCTCGGCGGCGAGGAGCTGACGGTCGCCGAGATCAAGACCGGCATCCGCAAGCTCACGGTCGCCTCGCAGGCCTACCCGGTCCTGTGCGGCTCGGCGTTCAAGAACAAGGGCGTGCAGCCCATGCTCGACGCCGTCATCGACTACCTGCCGACGCCGCTGGACGTCCCGGCCGTCGAGGGCCACGACATGAAGGACCCCGAGCTCGTCGTCGAGCGTCACCCCGACGCCACGGAGCCGTTCTCGGCGCTGGCCTTCAAGGTCGCCTCGCACCCGTTCTTCGGCAAGCTGACCTACGTCCGGGTGTACTCGGGCAAGGTCGCGCAGGGCGCCCAGGTGCTCAACTCGACGAAGAACAAGAAGGAGCGCATCGGGAAGCTCTTCCAGATGCACTCCAACAAGGAGAACCCCGTCGAGGACGCCACGGCCGGTCACATCTACGCGTTCATCGGCCTGAAGGACGTCACCACCGGTGACACCCTGACGGACCCGAGCGCGCCGGTCGTGCTCGAGTCGATGACGTTCCCCGAGCCGGTCATCGACGTCGCGATCGAGCCGAAGACGAAGGGTGACCAGGAGAAGCTCTCCACGGCCATCCAGAAGCTCGCCGAGGAGGACCCGACCTTCCGGGTCAAGCTCGACGAGGAGACCGGCCAGACCGTCATCGGCGGCATGGGCGAGCTCCACCTCGACATCCTCGTCGACCGCATGCGCCGTGAGTTCAAGGTCGAGGCCAACGTCGGCAAGCCGCAGGTCGCGTACCGCGAGACGATCCGTCGCTCGGTCGAGAAGATCGACTACACGCACAAGAAGCAGACCGGTGGCTCCGGCCAGTACGCCAAGGTCCAGATGACCTTCGAGCCGCTGGACCCCGCCGAGGGCGAGCTGTACGAGTTCGAGAACAAGGTCACCGGTGGCCGCATCCCGCGCGAGTACATCCCGTCGGTCGACGCCGGTATCCAGAGCGCGATGCAGCTGGGCGTCCTCGCGGGCTTCCCGCTCGTGGGCGTCAAGGCGATCCTGCTCGACGGTGCGGCGCACGACGTCGACTCCTCGGAGATGGCGTTCAAGATCGCCGGCTCGATGATCCTCAAGGAAGCGGTCCGCAAGGCCGACCCGGTTCTGCTGGAGCCGGTCATGGCCGTCGAGGTCCGCACCCCCGAGGACTACATGGGCGACGTCATCGGCGACATCAACTCGCGTCGCGGCATGATCCAGTCCATGGAGGACGCGACGGGCGTGAAGGTCATCCGCGCCCAGGTGCCGCTCTCCGAGATGTTCGGGTACGTCGGGGACCTGCGGTCGAAGACCCAGGGCCGCGCCGTGTACTCGATGCAGTTCGACAGCTACGCCGAGGTTCCTCGCAACGTGGCCGAAGAGATCATCAAGAAGACCCGGGGCGAGTAGTCCCACAGGTCGACACCTGTAGTTCCATCACACAAACCGACCCGTAGGACCGCACGCCTGGCAGGTACCGTCCGGTACCGGCAGACGGGCAATCTCTACCAAGTCCTGAGGAGGACACCCAGTGGGCAAGGCGAAGTTCGAGCGGACGAAGCCGCACGTCAACATCGGGACCATCGGTCACGTCGACCACGGCAAGACGACGCTGACCGCTGCGATCTCGAAGGTCCTGCACGACAAGTACCCGGACCTGAACCCCTTCACGCCGTTCGACGAGATCGACAAGGCGCCTGAGGAGAAGCAGCGCGGTATCACGATCAACATCGCGCACGTCGAGTACCAGACGGAGAAGCGTCACTACGCTCACGTCGACGCTCCGGGTCACGCGGACTACATCAAGAACATGATCACGGGTGCGGCGCAGATGGACGGCGCCATCCTCGTGGTGGCGGCGACCGACGGCCCGATGGCCCAGACGCGTGAGCACGTCCTGCTCGCCCGTCAGGTCGGCGTGCCGTACCTGCTCGTCGCGCTGAACAAGACCGACATGGTCGACGACGAGGAGATCCTGGACCTCGTCGAGATGGAGGTCCGCGAGCTCCTCTCCGCGCAGGGCTTCGCCGGCGACGACGTTCCCGTCGTGCGCGTGTCGGGCCTCAAGGCGCTCGAGGGCGACCCGGTCTGGGTCAAGTCCGTCGAGGACCTGCTGGACGCCGTCGACGAGAACGTGCCGGACCCGGTGCGCGACATCGACAAGCCGTTCCTCATGCCGATCGAGGACGTCTTCACGATCACCGGTCGTGGCACCGTCGTCACCGGTCGTGTCGAGCGTGGCCGCCTCAAGGTGAACGAGGAGGTGGAGATCGTCGGTATCAAGGAGAAGGCGATCAAGACCACGGTCACCGGCGTCGAGATGTTCCGCAAGCTGCTCGACTACGCCGAGGCCGGCGAGAACGTCGGTCTGCTCCTGCGTGGCACGAAGCGCGAGGAGGTCGAGCGCGGCCAGGTCGTCGTCAAGCCCGGCTCGATCACGCCGCACACGGAGTTCGAGGGCCAGGTCTACATCCTGGCCAAGGACGAGGGTGGCCGTCACAACCCGTTCTACGGGAACTACCGCCCCCAGTTCTACTTCCGTACCACCGACGTCACCGGCGTCATCACGCTGCCCGAGGGCACCGAGATGGTCATGCCCGGTGACAACACGGAGATCCACGTCAACCTCATCCAGCCCATCGCGATGGAGGAGGGCCTCGGCTTCGCCATCCGCGAGGGTGGCCGCACCGTCGGCTCGGGCCGGGTCGTGAAGATCCTCAAGTGATCACCGCCCCTCGGGGCTGATCGTTCGACGCAGGGCCCGGATGCTTCGGCATCCGGGCCCTGCGTCGTCGTCGGTCCCGGGCAGTGGCGCCCGGCGGGCGGCCCGTGACGCCCGGCGCGCGGCTCGCGACGCCCGTCGGTACCCTCGCGGCCATGCCGACCGATCCTTCGCGCCGCTCGCTGCGCACCCCGCCCGAGCGCCACGACGACGCCGTCGCCACGACGACGACCACCACCACCAGCACGAGCACGAGCGCCCGGACGTGGTGGCTGGTCGTGGCCGGCGCCCTGGTCGTCGCGACGGTCGCGGTCCTCACGCAGCAGGGTGCCTGGGACGGTCCCGGGGGTGCGCCCGGCACGGTCGACCCGGACCGGGCGGTCGAGGTCGACCGTGGCGTCGCGGACGCCGGCACGCTGACGCTCACGGGTGACGCCGACTCCGTGCGCATCCGGACCGACGCCCCGTCCGGGGCCCTCGTCCGGGTCGAGCCGACGGGTGCCGACCGTGCCGTCGCGGTGGAGGCCGACGGCGCGGACCCGGTGGTCGCGCTCGGGGGTGGGTCGGTCGACGTCCGGCTCGCGGGCGACGTCCGGTGGACGCTCGACCTCCAGGTGGGTGCGGGCGCGGTGGAGGCCCGCCTGGCCGGCGTGCCCGTGGACGGGGTGGTGCTCTCGTCGGGGGTGCAGACGCTCGAGCTCGCCCTGCCGCGGCCCGACGGGCGGGTCGTCGTCGACCAGCGGGCGGGTGCCGGGACGCTGGTGCTGCACGTGCCCGAGGACGTCGGCGTGCACGCCACCGTGACGTCGGGCGCAGGGAGCGCGACGGTCGACGGCGAGACGACCGGCGGGCTCGGGGCGGGGGCAGAGGTCGAGACGCTCGGGTTCGACCCCGACGCCGACCACTACGAGGTGACGGTCGGCGGCGGCCTCGGTTCGCTCGTGATCGACCGCGGGTGACGTCCCACGGCTGCGGGGTCCGGGTCGCCGAAGCCAGGTGCGTCCATCGGGCTGATCGTCGTGCCCGCCGAGGCCGCGGCGACTCCGACCCGGCCCGAGTGGCGATCGGGTGAGGTGCAGGCAGATCCACGCCACCTCGGGCCGACGATCCGTACGCTCCGGGGATGTCCCGAGCCTCGGACGCCCTGCACGGCGTGGTGGGTGCGGTGCGCGCCGCCGCCGACGACGTGGTGGCCGACCACGTCCGGCCGCTCACCGCCCCGGCTGACCGCGACACCGTCGCCGACCGCGCCCGACCGTGGCCGTTCACCATGGCCGACCCCCGGTGCGTCGTCCGCGTCGCGTGCGCCCCCGCTGTCGCCCTCGCGGTGTGGCGTGACGCGGTCGGCGCCACTCGCATCCGCGTGCGGCAGCACCGGGACGGGTGGGGGATGGATCTCCTGGCCGACGCGTGGCTGGACGCGGTGCCCTCGTTGCCGATCGACGGCGACCCGTCGTCGACGACGCTCGTGTGGGACGCGCAGGGACCCGTGTCCGTGCGGGTCTACTCGGCGGCGGCGCCGGCGGTACCAGCGGTCCAGTCTGTGCCGCCCCTGCCGTCCGTCCCGGAGTCGACGGCGGTGGTCGAGCTGGTCGTGGACAGGGACGGCACGAGCCTGTCGGGCCGGGAGATCGCACGCCTGCTCGAGCGGTACGTGCAGCTGCTCGAGGCCCGGGGGATCGACGCAGTGCTCGGCGCGTGGCACGCCAGCGCCACGAGGTCTCGCTCGAGCGGTGGCCTCAGCGAGCTCGTCATCGGCTGACCTCCGCCCGCCGGTCGAGCGCGGGTCGGTGTGGGAGACCCCACAGCCGGGGCGGATTGGAGTATCTCGGCCAGGTCTGGCACACTGTTCAGGTTGCCCTTTCCGGGGTGGTGCGCACACGCGCGCTGTGCACGGAAGGGCGGGAAACGTGTGGAGAGCCTCCGGACCTCGGGGAACACCTGGTGGTGGCGGCTCGACAACAACCAACGGCCCTCGTACCGACAAGGTACGCAGCGGGGTGGTGCGTCGCGAAGAGCGACACGCCCGAGCGCGGGGGTCGGATGGACCGGTTCGAGAGAGAGAAGTAGACGACGCCATGGCGGGACAGAAGATCCGCATCAGGCTCAAGTCCTACGACCACGAAGTCATCGACAGCTCGGCGCGCAAGATCGTCGACACGGTGACTCGCGCTGGTGCGTCGGTCGTGGGTCCGGTGCCGCTGCCGACGGAGAAGAACGTCTTCTGCGTCATCCGGTCGCCCCACAAGTACAAGGACAGCCGCGAGCACTTCGAGATGCGTACTCACAAGCGGCTCATCGACATCATCGATCCCACGCCGAAGGCCGTCGACTCGCTCATGCGTCTCGACCTGCCCGCGGACGTGAACATCGAGATCAAGCTCTGACGCTGGGAAGGAACTGATCTTCATGGTTACCCAGCAGAACGCGCGCCCCGTCACGGCGCTGCTCGGCACGAAGCTCGGCATGACGCAGGTCTGGGACGACAACGGTCGTCTCGTGCCCGTCACCGTGGTCGCTGTCGGCACCAACGTCGTGACCCAGGTCCGCTCCGCTGAGACCGACGGCTACGCCGCTGTGCAGCTCGCCTACGGCGAGATCAAGCCGACCAAGGTCACCAAGCCGCTCAAGGGCCACTTCGAGAAGGCCGGCGTCACGCCGCGCCGGCACGTGGCCGAGATCCGCACGCCCGACGCCTCCGAGTTCACGCTCGGCCAGGAGCTCACCGCCGCCGCCTTCGAGGCCGGCTCGGTCGTCGACGTGATCGGTACGACCAAGGGCAAGGGCACCGCCGGTGTGATGAAGCGTCACGGCTTCCACGGCGTCGGCGCCTCCCACGGTGCGCACCGCAACCACCGCAAGCCCGGCTCGATCGGTGGGGCCTCCACCCCGTCGCGCGTGTTCAAGGGCATCAAGATGGCCGGTCGGATGGGTGTCGCCCGTCAGACCACCCAGAACCTGACCGTGCACGCGGTCGACGCCGAGCGGGGTCTCATCCTCGTCAAGGGTGCCGTCCCCGGCCCCAAGGGCGGCGTCGTCGTCGTGCGATCCGCTGCGAAGGGTGCGTGACCGCATGAGCGACACGCTGACTGTCGACGTCGTCGACGCCCAGGGCAAGAAGGCCGGCCAGGCCGAGCTGCCCGCGGACGTCTTCGACGTGCAGACCAACATCCCGCTGATCCACCAGGTCGTCGTCGCGCAGCTTGCTGCGGCGCGCCAGGGCACCCACGACACGAAGTCTCGTGGCGAGGTGCGCGGTGGTGGGCGCAAGCCGTACAAGCAGAAGGGCACCGGTCGCGCCCGCCAGGGTTCGACGCGTGCTCCGCAGTTCGCCGGTGGTGGCGTCGTCCACGGCCCCACGCCGCGTGACTACTCCCAGCGCACCCCCAAGAAGATGAAGGCCGCGGCGCTCCGCGGTGCTCTCTCGGACCGCGCTCGTGCCGGCCGCGTGCACGTCGTCTCGGGCTTCGCCCCGGGCACCGCGCCGTCGACCAAGTCCGCTCTCGCGGTGCTGGACAACCTGTCCGGCCGCAAGAACGTCCTGGTCGTCGTCGAGCGCTCGGACGAGATCACGTGGAAGTCGCTGCGGAACGTCGAGCGGGTGCACCTGCTGGTCTCCGACCAGCTCAACACCTACGACGTCCTGATCTCGGACGACGTCGTGTTCACGCAGGGCGCGCTCGACGCGTTCCTCGCGGGCCCTCCCAAGGGTGCGTCCGCCGTGGCCACGTCCTCCGAGGCTGAGCTGGAGGACACCAAGTGAGCGACATCGGCAAGAACCCGCGCGACATCCTCGTCGCGCCCGTCGTCTCCGAGAAGAGCTACGGCCTGCTCGACGAGGGGAAGTACACCTTCCTCGTCGACCCGCGCGCCAACAAGACCGAGATCAAGATTGCCGTCGAGCAGGTGTTCGGCGTCAAGGTCGAGTCGGTCAACACGGCGAACCGCAAGGGCAAGGCTCGTCGGACCCGTTTCGGCATCGGCCGCCGCAAGGACACGAAGCGTGCGATCGTCACCCTCCGCGAGGGAACGATCGACATCTTCGGCGGTCCGGTCGGCTGAGCGAAGGACTGAGAACTCATGGGCATTCGTAAGTACAAGCCGACCACGCCGGGCCGTCGTGGCTCGAGCGTCGCCGACTTCGTCGAGATCACGCGCTCCACGCCGGAGAAGGCGCTGGTCCGCCCGCTGCACAAGACGGGTGGCCGCAACTCCACCGGTCGCGTGACGACCCGCCACCAGGGTGGCGGTCACAAGCGTGCGTACCGCGTCATCGACTTCCGTCGCCACGACAAGGACGGCGTGCCGGCCAAGGTCGCTCACATCGAGTACGACCCGAACCGCACGGCGCGCATCGCGCTCCTGCACTACGCGGACGGCGAGAAGCGCTACATCATCGCGCCGAACAAGCTGTCGCAGGGCGACGTCATCGAGAACGGCCCCGGCGCCGACATCAAGCCCGGCAACAACCTGCCGCTGCGGAACATCCCGACCGGTACGGTCATCCACGCCATCGAGCTCCGGCCCGGTGGTGGCGCGAAGATCGCCCGCTCGGCTGGTTCGTCGGTGCAGCTCGTCGCCAAGGACGGCCCGTACGCGCAGCTCCGGCTGCCGTCCGGCGAGATCCGCAACGTCGACCTGCGCTGCCGCGCGACGGTCGGCGAGGTCGGCAACGCCGAGCAGTCGAACATCAACTGGGGCAAGGCCGGCCGCATGCGCTGGAAGGGCAAGCGCCCGACCGTCCGTGGTGTCGCCATGAACCCGATCGACCACCCGCACGGTGGTGGCGAGGGCAAGACGTCCGGTGGACGTCACCCCGTCAGCCCGTGGGGTCAGCCGGAGGGTCGTACCCGTCGTCCGAACAAGCCGAGCGACAAGCTCATCGTGCGCCGTCGGCGCACCGGCAAGAACAAGCGCTGATAGGAGCCTGAGATGCCACGTAGCCTGAAGAAGGGCCCGTTCGTCGACGGTCACCTGCAGAAGAAGGTCGACGTCCAGAACACCGCCGGCACGAAGAACGTCATCAAGACGTGGTCGCGCCGTTCGGTCATCACGCCGGACTTCCTCGGCCACACGTTCGCTGTGCACGACGGACGCAAGCACACCCCGGTGTTCGTGACGGAGTCGATGGTCGGGCACAAGCTCGGCGAGTTCGCTCCGACGCGGACGTTCCGCGGCCACGAGAAGGACGACCGGAAGGGTCGTCGCCGCTGACCCCCGGGTCAGCCAGGCGACGCCCTCACCGGCAGAGACAGAAGGCAGGACAGCAATGGAAGCCAAGGCGAAGGCGCGGTTCGTCCGCGTCACGCCCCAGAAGGCCCGGCGCGTCGTGGACCTCATCCGTGGCAAGCAGGCCGGGGAGGCCGTGGCGGTGCTGAAGTTCGCGCCGCAGGCGGCCGCGGAGCCCGTCCTCAAGACGGTGCAGTCCGCGATCGCGAACGCGGTCGAGGGAGCGAAGCGCAACAGCGAGCGCCTGGACGAGGCGGACCTCTACATCTCCGAGGTCTTCGTCGACGAGGGCCCCACGCTCAAGCGGTTCCGTCCGCGGGCGCAGGGCCGTGCCAGCCAGATCCTCAAGCGGACGAGCCACATCACCGTGGTCGTCGCTGAGCGTGAGAGCACGAAGGGACGGGCCCGATAGTGGGACAGAAGGTCAACCCGCTCGGGTATCGCCTGGGCATCACGACCGACCACCGCTCGCGTTGGTTCGCCGACTCGACCAAGCCGGGTCAGCGCTACCGCGACTACGTCCGCGAGGACGTGCAGATCCGCAAGCTCATGAGCACGGGTCTCGAGCGCGCCGGTATCGCGAAGGTCGAGATCGAGCGCACGCGTGACCGCGTCCGCGTCGACATCCACACCGCCCGCCCGGGCATCGTCATCGGGCGTCGTGGCGCGGAGGCCGACCGCATCCGCGGCGAGCTCGAGAAGCTCACGGGCAAGCAGGTGCAGCTGAACATCCTCGAGGTCAAGAACGCCGAGATCGAGGCTCAGCTCGTCGCCCAGGGCATCGCCGAGCAGCTGGCGAGCCGTGTCTCGTTCCGCCGCGCGATGCGCAAGGGCATCCAGTCGGCGCAGCGCGCCGGCGCCAAGGGCATCCGCGTGCAGGTCTCCGGCCGCCTCGGTGGCGCGGAGATGAGCCGCACGGAGTTCTACCGCGAGGGTCGTGTGCCGCTGCACACGCTCCGCGCGAACATCGACTACGGCTTCTTCGAGGCCCGCACGACCTTCGGGCGCATCGGCGTCAAGGTGTGGGTCTACAAGGGCGACATGACCGAGAAGGAGTTCGCCCGCGACCAGGCGACCCAGGCCCCGCGCCCGGCTCGTGGTCCGCGTGGCGAGGGCGGTCGTGGAGACCGCGGCGACCGTGGCCCCCGTACGGGTGCCCCGCGTCGTGAGCGCTCGGACGCCCCCGTCGAGGCCACCGAGGCACCGGCCGCCGAGGCCGCTGCACCTGAGACCGGAACGGAGGCCTGAGCCGTGCTGATCCCGCGCAGGCTGAAGCACCGCAAGCAGCACCACCCGGGGCGCTCCGGCGCCGCGACCGGTGGTACGTCGATCTCGTTCGGTGAGTACGGCATCCAGGCTCTCGAGCCCGCCTACGTCACGAACCGGCAGATCGAGGCTGCTCGTATCGCCATGACCCGCCACATCAAGCGTGGAGGGAAGGTCTGGATCAACATCTACCCGGACCGTCCCCTCACGAAGAAGCCCGCCGAGACCCGCATGGGTTCCGGCAAGGGCTCGCCCGAGTGGTGGATCGCCAACGTCAAGCCGGGCCGAGTGATGTTCGAGCTCGCCGGCGTCCCGGAGCCCCTTGCTCGCGAGGCCATGCGCCGCGCGCAGCACAAGCTCCCGATGAAGACCCGTTTCGTGGTTCGCGAGGGTGGTAACTGATGGCTATCGGAACCAAGGACCTGGCTCCCACCGAGCTGGACACCTTCGACGACGAGAAGCTGGTCGCCGAGCTGAAGAAGTCCAAGGAGGAGCTGTTCAACCTCCGCTTCCAGTCCGCGACCGGCCAGCTCGAGAGCCACGGGCGTCTCAAGGCCGTTCGCCGTGACATCGCGCGGATCTACACGATCCTGCGCGAGCGCGAGCTCGGCATCCGTACCGCCCCGAGCGCGAGCGAGTGAGGTCGACCATGAGCGACGAGAAGAACGAGAGCACCACGGCAGTGGCGGAAGCCCGCCCCTACCGCAAGACGCGCCGCGGCTACGTCGTGAGCGACAAGATGGACAAGACCGTCGTGGTCGAGGTCGAGGACCGGGTCAAGCACCCGCTCTACGGCAAGGTCATCCGGCGGACGAGCAAGGTCAAGGCGCACGACGAGCAGGGCTCGGCGGGCATCGGTGACCTGGTCCTGATCATGGAGACGCGGCCGCTGTCGGCCACCAAGCGGTGGCGTCTGGTCGAGGTCCTCGAGAAGGCCAAGTAAGCAGCACCACCCCAGTTGCCCACGGGCGGCGGGTGCGCTCGCGAGAGACACCCGCCGCGACGTGTGCATCACGGCAACTACGTGCGGCCAGGCTCGCCCCAGTCCGGGGCGAGAACCCGCCGGACGACAGGAGTAGGCAATGATCCAGCAGGAGTCGCGACTGCGTGTCGCTGACAACACGGGTGCCAAGGAGATCCTCTGCATCCGTGTGCTCGGCGGCTCCGGCCGCCGGTACGCCGGCATCGGCGACGTCATCGTCGCCACCGTCAAGGACGCCATCCCCGGCGGGAACGTCAAGAAGGGCGACGTCGTCAAGGCTGTCGTCGTGCGCACCCGCAAGGAGCGCCGCCGTCCGGACGGTTCTTACATCAAGTTCGACGAGAACGCCGCCGTGATCCTCAAGAACGACGGGGAGCCCCGTGGCACGCGCATCTTCGGCCCGGTGGGCCGCGAGCTGCGCGACAAGAAGTTCATGAAGATCATCTCGCTGGCGCCGGAGGTGCTCTGACCATGGCGAAGATCAAGAAGGGCGACCTCGTCCTCGTCATCTCGGGCCGCGACAAGGGCCGTCAGGGCCGTGTCCTCGAGGTGCTCACCGAGACGCAGCGTGTCGTCGTCGAGGGCGTGCAGCGCGTGCAGAAGCACGTGAAGGCCGGCCAGACGGCCCGCGGCACCCGCACCGGCGGCATCGAGACCGTCGAGGCCCCCATCCACATCAGCAACGTGATGCTCGTGGACCCGGAGACCAAGAAGGGCACCCGGGTCGGCTACCGCACCGAGCAGGTCGAGCGCGACGGCCGTACCCGCACCGTCCGGGTCCGCGTCGCCAAGCGCTCCGGTAAGGACATCTGATGACCGAGATCACCGCTCCGGCGCAGCCCCGGCTCAAGACTCGTTACAACGACGAGATCAAGCCGGCTCTCTTCGAGCAGTTCAGCCACGCGAACATCAACCAGACCGCGCGTCTGGTGAAGATCGTCGTGAACATGGGTGTGGGCGAGGCCGCCAAGGACTCCAAGCTCATCGACGGCGCGATCCGCGACCTGACCCAGATCACGGGCCAGAAGCCGCAGGTCACCAAGGCTCGCAAGTCCATCGCGCAGTTCAAGCTGCGCGAGGGCATGCCGATCGGCGCCCACGTGACGCTGCGCGGCGACCGTGCCTGGGAGTTCCTGGACCGCCTGCTGTCGACCGCGCTGCCGCGCATCCGCGACTTCCGCGGACTGTCGCCCAAGCAGTTCGACGGCCACGGCAACTACACCTTCGGTCTCACGGAGCAGTCGATGTTCCACGAGATCGACCAGGACAAGATCGATCGCGTCCGCGGCATGGACATCACGATCGTGACGACGGCCGACACCGACGACGAGGGTCGCGCTTTCCTCAAGCTCCTCGGCTTCCCGTTCAAGGAGAACTGACATGGCGAAGACCGCCCTCAAGAACAAGGCCGCTGCGAAGCCGAAGTTCGCGGTGCGTGGCTACACGCGCTGCCAGCGCTGCGGCCGGCCCCACTCGGTGTACCGCAAGTTCGGCCTGTGCCGGATCTGCGTGCGGGAGATGGCCCACCGTGGCGAGCTCCCCGGCGTCACCAAGAGCAGCTGGTAACCAAGCAACACGAACGTCGGTAGGTCTGCGCCGTCCGCCCCGGTGGGCGGCGCAGATACCCCGGCGAGGAAGGGCTGAAGCCCCATGACCATGACTGACCCCATCGCAGACCTGCTGACGCGGCTGCGTAACGCGAACTCGGCGCACCACGACTCGGTGTCGATCCCGTTCTCGAAGCTGAAGTCCCACATCGCGGAGATCCTCCAGGCGGAGGGCTACATCACGGGCTGGAAGGTCGAGGACGCCGTCGTCGGCAAGAACCTCATCATCGAGCTCAAGTACGGCCCCAACCGTGAGCGTGCGCTCGCCGGTGTGAAGCGCGTGTCCAAGCCGGGCCTGCGCGTGTACGCGAAGTCGACCAACCTGCCCAAGGTGCTCGGCGGCCTCGGCGTGGCGATCCTGTCCACGTCCTCCGGCCTCCTGACCGACAAGCAGGCCGCCAAGAAGGGCGTGGGTGGGGAAGTCCTCGCCTACGTCTGGTAAGTCCGAGACGGAAAGGAGCAAGCCATGTCTCGAATCGGCAGAATCCCCGTCCCGGTCCCGGCCGGCGTGGACGTCAGCATCGACGGTGCCGTGGTGTACGTGAAGGGCCCGAAGGGTTCCCTCCAGCACACGGTCGCCGCCCCCATCGAGGTCGCGCGTGACGAGGCAGGTGCCCTCGTGGTCACCCGCCCGAACGACGAGCGCCTGTCGCGCTCGCTGCACGGCCTCACCCGCACGCTCCTGGCGAACCTCGTCACGGGCGTGACGGAGGGCTACACCAAGAAGCTCGAGATCGTCGGCACCGGTTACCGCGTGACCGCCAAGGGCTCGGACCTCGAGTTCGCCCTCGGCTTCAGCCACCCGGTCGTCGTCACGCCGCCCGAGGGCATCACGTTCGTCGTGGAGGCCCCGACGCGCTTCTCGGTGCAGGGCATCGACAAGCAGCAGGTCGGCGAGGTCGCCGCGAACATCCGCAAGATCCGCAAGCCTGAGCCGTACAAGGGCAAGGGCGTGCGGTACGCGGGCGAGAACGTGCGCCGCAAGGTCGGAAAGGCTGGGAAGTAAGCCATGGCTCTCAAGATCATCGGCAAGGGCAAGCGCATTGCCCGCCAGCGCCGTCACGTTCGCCTTCGCAAGAAGGTCTCGGGCTCGGCTGCTCGTCCCCGCCTCGTCGTGACCCGGTCCGCCCGGCACATCACGGCCCAGGTCGTCGACGACGGGATCGGCCAGACGCTCGCGTCCGCGTCGACCCTCGAGGCGGACCTGCGTTCGGCGAACGGCGACAAGACCGCCAAGGCCCGCAAGGTCGGCGAGCTCGTCGCCGAGCGCGCCAAGGCTGCCGGCGTCTCCGCCGTCGTGTTCGACCGCGGCGGCAACAAGTACCACGGCCGGGTGGCAGCTGTCGCCGACGGGGCCCGCGAGGGCGGACTCTCCCTGTGACGACCACGACCATCCCCGCATCGAAGAAGAGGACTCACTGATGGCTGCTCCTCAGCGCAGCAACACCGGGGCGCCCGCGGGCGGCACCGGCGGCGGCGACCGCCGCGACGGCGGTCGTGGCCGTGACGGCGGCGGCCGCGGTCGCGACGCCGCAGAGAAGAGCGCGTTCCTCGAGCGCGTCGTCACGATCAACCGCGTGGCCAAGGTCGTCAAGGGCGGCCGCCGCTTCAGCTTCACCGCGCTCGTCGTGGTGGGCGACGGCGACGGCACCGTCGGTGTCGGCTACGGGAAGGCCAAGGAGGTGCCCGCGGCGATCGCCAAGGGTGTCGAGGAGGCCAAGAAGAACTTCTTCAAGGTCCCGCGCATCCAGGGCACCATCCCGCACCCCATCCAGGGTGAGGCCGCTGCCGGCGTCGTCTTCCTGCGTCCGGCCTCGCCGGGTACCGGTGTGATCGCCGGTGGTCCGGTCCGCGCCGTGCTCGAGTGCGCCGGCATCCACGACGTGCTGAGCAAGTCGCTCGGTTCGTCGAACGCGATCAACATCGTCCACGCGACGGTCGCGGCCCTCCGTGGCCTCGAGCGTCCGGAGGCCGTGGCCGCGCGCCGTGGGCTCCCGGTCGAGCACGTGGTCCCGGCTGCGCTCCTGCGGGCGCAGGCCGCCGGCCTCGCCGCCGCGGCGGGCACGAAGGCAGGTGCCTGATGGCTCGTCTCAAGGTGACGCAGAAGCGTTCCGGCATCGGTGGCAAGCAGAACCAGCGCGACACGCTGCGCACCCTGGGCCTGAAGCGGATCGGCGACGTCGTCGTCAAGGAGGACCGTCCTGAGATCCGCGGCATGGTCAAGACGGTGCAGCACCTGGTCGCGGTCGAGGAGGTCGAGTGACCATGGCTGACGACAAGAAGGCCGACGCGACGGCCGAGGAGGTGACGGCCCCGAAGAAGGCCGCCGCCAAGAAGGCTCCCGCGAAGAAGGCCGAGGCCACGGAGGCCGCCCCGAAGACGACCAAGGCGAAGGCCGCGGCGTCGGAGAAGGCAGCCCCCAAGGCTGACAAGGCCGAGAAGGCTGAGAAGGCCGAGACGAAGGCCGCCCCGGCGAAGGCCAAGGCGGCTCCCGCGAAGAAGGCTGCCCCGGCGAAGTCCGAGGCTGCCGTCAAGGCGGCCGAGGCCGCTGCCCAGCCCGGCGCCGGTGGCACCCTCAAGGTGCACCACCTGCGTCCGGCCCCCGGCGCCAAGACCGCCAAGACCCGCGTGGGTCGTGGTGAGGCGTCGAAGGGCAAAACGGCCGGTCGTGGCACCAAGGGCACGAAGGCCCGCTACCAGGTGCCGGACCGCTTCGAGGGTGGGCAGATGCCGCTGCACATGCGGCTGCCCAAGCTCCGTGGCTTCAAGAACCCGTTCCGTGTCGAGTACCAGGTCGTCAACCTGGACAAGCTCTCGGCGCTGTACCCGGACGGTGGCGACGTGACGGTCGCCGACCTGGTCGCGAAGGGTGCGGTCCGCAAGGGCCAGCCCGTCAAGGTGCTCGGCACCGGCGACCTCACGGTCAAGGTCGCTGTCGCGGTGGACGCCTACTCGGCCTCCGCCAAGGAGAAGATCGTGGCCGCCGGCGGAAGCGTCGCGCAGGACTGATTCACGGACGGGGCCGGTGGGGCCGACAGGACTCCCACCGGTCCCGTTCCGCATGCTGGTGGGCATCGGTTAGGGTGCCCCGTTGCCTGCGATGATTCGCGGGCGTTCACGGCCGGAACGGACCGGTCGTACGAGATGCCGCTCAGGCGGCCCAGGAGGACCAGGTGCTCAGCGCATTCGTCAGGGCGTTCAGGACGCCCGACCTGCGGCGCAAGCTGCTCTTCACGATCGGCATCATGGTCGTGTTCCGCATCGGTTCGTTCCTGCCGACGCCGGGTGTGTCGTACCCCAACGTGCAGACCTGCATCGAAGGGGCGGAAGGCAACGACCTGCTGGGTCTGGTGAACCTGTTCAGCGGCGGGGCGCTGCTGCAGCTCTCGGTGTTCGCGCTCGGGATCATGCCGTACATCACCGCGAGCATCATCATCCAGCTGCTCCGCGTGGTGATCCCCAAGTTCGAGGAGCTGCACCGCGAGGGCCAGTCCGGCACCGCGAAGCTCACGCAGTACACGCGGTACCTGACCATCGGCCTCGCCGTGCTGCAGTCGACCACGATCATCACGGTCGCGCGCAGCGGTCAGCTGTTCTCCGGGTGTGCGGTCCCCGTGATCCCCAACGACGACTGGATCACGCTCCTCATCATGGTCATCACCATGACCGCGGGCACCGGCCTCATCATGTGGCTCGGCGAGCTGATCACGGAGCGCGGCGTCGGCAACGGCATGTCGCTGCTCATCTTCACGTCGATCGCCGCGAGCTTCCCGACGGCCCTGTGGTCGATCGCCGGTGGCGACAACGGCGCGACGAAGTTCGTCGTGGTCCTCGCCATCATCGTGCTCGTCATCGCGCTGGTCGTGTTCGTCGAGCAGTCGCAGCGCCGGATCCCGGTCCAGTACGCGAAGCGCATGGTCGGCCGGCGCATGTACGGCGGCTCCAGCACGTACATCCCGATCAAGATCAACATGGCCGGCGTCATCCCGATCATCTTCGCGTCGTCGCTGCTCGCGATCCCGGGCCTCATCGCCCAGTTCGGCGACCCGACGGCGGGATGGGTCCAGTGGGTCAGCCGGCACCTCGCGCAGCAGAGCGCGCCGCTGCACCTCGCGCTGTACGTCGTCCTGATCATCTTCTTCTGCTACTTCTACACGGCCATCACGTTCAACCCGGACGAGGTCGCCGACAACATGAAGAAGTACGGCGGGTTCATCCCCGGCATCCGTGCCGGCCGTCCCACCGCCGAGTACCTCGACTACGTGATCACGCGCATCACGGCACCGGGCTCCATCTACCTGGCGATCGTGGCGCTCATCCCGACGCTCGCGTTCATCGTGCTCAACGTCGGGAGCAACATCCCGTTCGGTGGCTCGTCGATCCTCATCGTGGTGGGCGTCGGCCTCGAGACCGTCAAGCAGATCGAGTCGCAGCTGCAGCAGCGGCACTACGAAGGGTTCCTCCGATGAGCGCACGTCTGGTCCTGCTCGGTCCTCCGGGAGCCGGCAAGGGGACGCAGGCGGCTCGGCTGGCCGAGCAGCTCGGCGTGCCGGCGATCTCGACCGGTGACATCTTCCGCGCCAACATCAAGGGCGGCACCGAGCTCGGCCGCACGGCGCAGGAGTACTCGGCCCGTGGCGCGCTCGTGCCGGACTCGGTGACGAACGCGATGGTGCGGGACCGGCTCGCGCAGGACGACGCCGCGGAGGGCTTCCTCCTCGACGGCTACCCGCGCAACGCCGCCCAGGTCGAGGAGCTCGAGGCGATCCTCGCGGACCAGGGTCGCGCGCTGGACCTGGCCGTGGAGATCACCGCCGACCCCGAGGTGGTCGTCGAGCGGCTGCTCAAGCGGGCCGAGATCGAGGGCCGCGAGGACGACACCGAGGACGTGGTCCGCCACCGCCTCGACGTGTACGCGGAGCAGACCGCCCCGATCTCGCGGGTGTACGCCGACCGCGGCCTGCTCGCGCAGGTCGACGGCATCGGCGACGTCGACGACGTCACGCAGCGGCTGCTCGCCGCGATCGGGACCCTCGCGCGCTGAGCGCGCCGGTCGGGTGACCGAGATGTTCGGCCGAGAGCGCATCGAGTACAAGACCCCGGAGCAGGTCGCCGTCATGCGGCGGGCCGGCCTGGTCGTCGCCGACGCGCTCGCGGCGGTGCGTGAGCAGGTCGTGGCAGGCGCGACGACGGCCGACCTCGACGCGGTCGCGGCGCGCGTCATCCTCGAGCGCGGTGCGACCCCGTCGTTCCTCGGCTACCACGGGTACCCGGCGACGCTGTGCGTGTCCGTCAACGACGAGGTCGTGCACGGCATCCCCGGTGCGCGGGTCCTCGAGGACGGCGACGTGGTGTCGATCGACTGCGGCGCGATCGTCGACGGGTGGCACGGCGACTCGGCGATCACGGTGCTCGTGGGCGACGGCGACCCGGAGGACGCGGCGCTCGTCGCCACCACGGAGCGCGCGATGTGGGCCGGCATCGCGGCGCTCGCCCGCAGCGACCGGCTCGGTGCGGTGGGGGAGGCCGTCGAGGACGTCGTCGACGCGGCCGTCGAGGCGGGGCTCAACGGCGGCCGGCGGTACGGCGTCGTGCAGGAGTACGTGGGGCACGGCATCGGCACCTCGATGCACCAGCCGCCGGACGTCCTCAACTACCGCGCCCGGGACCGCGGACCCAAGGTGCGCGCGGGGCTGTGCGTCGCCGTGGAGCCGATGGTCGTGCGCGGCTCCCGGATGACCGAGGTGCTGGACGACGACTGGACCGTCGTCACGGAGGACGGCTCGCGCGCGTCCCACTGGGAGCACACCGTGGCGATCCTCGAGGACGGGATCTGGGTGCTCACCGCAGCCGACGGCGGTGCTGCGGCGCTCGCCGAGCTCGGCGTCGAGGTCGCACCGCTCGCCTGAGACGGCCCGTCGCGGACGTCTCGTGGACGGTTGTCCGGTTCGTCCGATCCGCTGTTCAGGTGAACATCCGTCCAGTTTTTGTCCGAATCGCGCTCATCTGCGCAAACGCGCCTCGTCCGCCGTATTTGTCCGATAGTGTGCGGCGCGGCGGGGCCGGGTTCCCGCCGACCCCGGAGGTGCGCGGCGTGTCGCGGTGCGCCCGAGGGGGCCCGCAGGCGCGCCCCCCGTCGTGCCTGCCACGTATCGACGATGGGTGGCCCATGCAGCGCAGCGTTCGTCCCGAGTCCTCGTCCCGAGCGGCCCGTACCGCCCGTGCGTTCACCCCTCTGGCGGTCGCCACGGTCGTCGCAGCAGTGGCCCTCACCGCCAGCGCGGGAGCAGCCCAGGCGACCGGCGGCTCCCACCACGGGGGAGGTCGCCCCGGGCACCACTCCTCGGGGGCGCCGAAGCCGTCGGTCTCGCCCGGCAAGGCCACCGGCGCGTACGTCTACCTCAAGCGGGACGCGTCCAAGGAGGCGTCCTGGGAGAACTCGACCCAGCAGTACCTCGTCGCGACGTGGCCGGGTGCTGAGTACCGCGCCCTGACGCTCGAGGAGATCCGCGCCGCCGTCCCGGCGGACGTCACCGTCTGTGGACCCGGCTGGGGTGTGCAGGAGGACCAGGCGTACGGCGACGAGTCCCTGTTCACGGACTCCCCGGCGCCGAGCTACCCGAACGCCGAGATCGGCTGGCCGCCGATCTTCGCAGCCCAGCACTGGAGCCTCGAGAAGTTCGTCGGCACGGTTCCGGAGTGCGAGGTGGTGACCCCGCCGCCGAGCACGACGCCGACGCCGACGGTCACGCCGACCGTGACGCCGACGCCGACGGAGACCCCGACGCCCACGCCGACGCCGTCCGAGACCGCGACCGCCACGCCGACGCCGACGGTGACGCCGACGCCTGAGGTCCAGGCGACGCAGACAGCGGTCCCGACCGTGAGCGCGACGCCGACCCCCACGGCAACGAGCGAGGTCCTGCCGGCCCCGGACGCGACCCAGCGTCCGGCGCCGAGCGCGTCGCCAGGGTTCGTGTCGGAGGTGCTGGCCGCGGACGGCTCCACGCTGGCGACGACCGGCTCGTCCGTGACGGCCCCGCTCGTCGCGGCGGTCGTGCTGCTGCTCGGTGGCGCAGGGCTGGTCGTGCTGCGGCGTCGTGGCCGCACCAGCGGTGCGGGCGAGGACGTCTGAGCCCAGGTCTGACCTGAACGGGCCCCGGTGCACGAGCTGCACCGGGGCCCGTTCGTGCCCGTCGCAGGGGGCCGGAGGCCGGTGGGTGTCGATGAGACCAGGGCCACCGTCCCGCCGGTTTCGTCCTGCAGGGCCGATGCCGTAAGATCGTCCGTTGGGTGTGTGCGCCCGTTTCACCTTCCGACGCTTCCCGGGTTCCGCTCGGGTTCCGCTCGGACCGGTGCGGACGTGCCCGCTCTCCACGGGAACCGAACCTGGGCCTGCACGACGCGGGGCCGAGGGCTGGTCGACGTGGGTTGATCAATGAGACCGACAGTTAGCGGAGGACATGGCGAAGAAGGACGGTGTCATCGAGATCGAGGGCAGCGTCGTGGAGGCTCTGCCGAACGCGATGTTCCGCGTGGAGCTCACCAACGGCCACAAGGTGCTCGCCCATATCTCGGGCAAGATGCGTCAGCACTACATCCGGATCCTCCCCGAGGACCGCGTGGTCGTGGAGCTGAGCCCGTACGACCTGTCCCGCGGCCGGATCGTCTACCGCTACAAGTAATCACCACTCGAACACGCCGTCACGCCGCCGGTCCCCGGAGGCTCATGCGGCGGCGGAGGAACACGCGATGAAGGTCAAGCCCAGCGTCAAGAAGATCTGCGACAAGTGCAAGGTGATCCGCCGGCACGGTCGCGTCCAGGTGATCTGCGAGAACCTGCGTCACAAGCAGCGTCAGGGCTGATGCCCTGACGCGGGACGCATCTCCCGCAGCAGCACCACTGGCAGCCGCCCGCGGCTGTCGCAGCACGACGGTCCCGTCACCGGGACCGGCAAGCGCACCGCCACTCCGGTCGGTGCCGGGCGAGAGCCCGGTCCACCGGCGAACCCCCGGTCGGAGGCCGGGGCCCGCAGCACGCGGGAAGGTGGTGCGGCAGACCTCCGACGCAGTACAGGAGCCACCAGGCACATGGCACGTCTTATCGGCGTCGACCTCCCCCGCGAGAAGCGGCTCGAGATCGCGCTCACCTACATCTACGGGGTCGGCCGCACGCGCGCGCTGCAGACCCTCGCCGCCACCGGGATCAGTGGCGACATCCGCGTGAAGGACCTCGGCGACGCCGAGCTCGTCGCGCTCCGTGACTACCTCGAGGGCAACTACAAGCTCGAGGGCGACCTTCGCCGTGAGGTCGCTGCGGACATCCGCCGCAAGGTCGAGATCGGCTGCTACGAGGGCCTGCGTCACCGCCGTGGCCTTCCCGTGCGCGGTCAGCGCACGAAGACCAACGCGCGTACCCGCAAGGGCCCGAAGCGCACCGTGGCCGGCAAGAAGAAGGCCGGGCGCAAGTAGCCCGTCGCCCCGGGACCACGACGCGCCGCGCGCGGTCGGCCCCGGGTTGCCGGTCCAGCGACCTGTAGATCACGAGAGAAGAAGCAGATGCCTCCCAAGACCCGTTCCGCCGTGCGCAAGCCGCGCCGCAAGGAGAAGAAGAACGTCTCCCACGGCCAGGCGCACATCAAGAGCACGTTCAACAACACCATCGTCTCCATCACCGACCCGTCCGGCGCCGTGATCGCCTGGGCGTCGTCCGGTCAGGCGGGCTTCAAGGGCTCGCGCAAGTCGACCCCGTTCGCCGCGCAGCTCGCCGCCGAGGCCGCCGCGCGTCGTGCGCAGGAGCACGGCATGCGCAAGGTCGACGTCTTCGTCAAGGGCCCGGGCTCGGGTCGCGAGACGGCGATCCGCTCGCTGCAGGCCACCGGCCTCGAGGTCGGCTCGATCCAGGACGTGACGCCGCAGGCCCACAACGGCTGCCGTCCGCCCAAGCGTCGCCGCGTCTGACCTTCGGTTGGGCCGGTGCGTCGCCCCAGGGCGCGCACCGGCCCGCTCGTCCGACTTCGCTGGCCATGCGGACCGAGGCATGCCAGCTCGTAGTACCTGCGGAGCGTCATATGGCGGACGCCCGCTGAGAGGAATCACACCGTGCTGATCGCACAGCGCCCCACCCTGACCGAAGAGGTCATCTCGGAGAACCGCTCGCGGTTCTCCATCGAGCCGCTGGAGCCGGGCTTCGGCTACACGCTCGGCAACTCGCTCCGCCGGACGCTGCTGTCCTCCATCCCCGGTGCCGCCGTCACGTCCATCCGGATCGACGGCGTGCTGCACGAGTTCTCCACCGTGCCGGGCGTCAAGGAGGACGTCACCGAGATCATCCTCAACATCAAGCAGCTCGTCGTCTCCTCGGAGAACGACGAGCCCGTCGTGATGTACCTGCGCAAGCAGGGTGCGGGTGTGGTCACCGCCGCCGACATCGTGCCGCCGGCCGGTGTCGAGGTGCACAACTCCGACCTTCACCTGGCGACGCTCAACGACAAGGGCAAGCTCGAGATCGAGCTGACCGTCGAGCGTGGCCGTGGGTACGTGTCGGCGAACCAGAACAAGTCGTTCGACGCCGAGATCGGCCGGATCCCGGTCGACTCGATCTACTCGCCGGTCCTCAAGGTGACCTACAAGGTCGAGGCGACGCGTGTCGAGCAGCGCACGGACTTCGACAAGCTGGTCGTCGACGTGGAGACGAAGGCCGCGATCAGCCCGCGCGACGCGCTGGCCTCGGCCGGCAAGACGCTCGTCGAGCTGTTCGGCCTGGCCCGTGAGCTCAACGTCGAGGCCGAGGGCATCGAGATCGGCCCGTCGCCGACGGACGCGGCTCTCGCCGCGGACCTGGCGCTGCCGATCGAGGACCTGCAGCTGACGATCCGCTCCTACAACTGCCTCAAGCGTGAGGGCATCCACTCGGTGGGCGAGCTCGTCGCGCGCAGCGAGGCCGACCTCCTGGACATCCGCAACTTCGGTGCGAAGTCCATCACGGAGGTCAAGGAGAAGCTCGCCGAGCTCGGCCTGACCCTCAAGGACAGCCCGCTCGACTTCGACCCGACCGCCAGCGCCTACTACGGCGACGACGAGGGCGACTTCGTCGAGGACGAGCAGTACTGACGCCGGGGACACCACGGACCGGTTCACGCCGGTCCGTCGGTAGCCCATCACTGGAACTCAAGGAGTAAAGACCATGCCTACGCCCACCAAGGGTCCCCGGCTCGGTGGCGGACCGGCGCACGAGCGGCTGATCCTCGCGAACCTGGCGACGTCGCTGTTCGAGCACAAGCGGATCACGACGACCGAGGCCAAGGCCAAGCGCCTTCGCCCGCTCGCCGAGCGCCTCATCACGTTCGCCAAGCGCGGTGACCTGCACGCCCGCCGTCGCGTCCTGACCGTCGTCAAGGACAAGGGTGTCGTGCACGAGCTGTTCACCGAGATCGCGCCGGCCGTGGCCGACCGTCAGGGTGGCTACACGCGCATCACCAAGATCGGCCCGCGCAAGGGCGACAACGCCCCCATGGCGGTGATCGAACTCGTCCTCGAGCCGCTCTCGCCGAAGCAGGCCGTCGTCAAGGAGGCCACGAAGGCCGCCGCCAAGGCTGCCCCGAAGGCGAAGGCCGAGCCCGAGGCTCCCGCCGCCGTCGAGGACGAGCCGACCGAGGCCGCCGCCGAGGAGACGCCGGCCGACGCCGTCGCCGACGACGCGACGACCGACGAGGCTTCCGCCGAGGGCGACGCCAAGGCCTGACGCACCACCGCCTGACCGAGAGGCCCGGACCCCTGAGGGGGTCCGGGCCTCTCGTCGTCCGGCCTTCTCAGCCCGGCCCGACCTGGCCCGGCACGGTCCCGCCCGGTCCGGCGTGGCCCTCCGAGGTCCGCGCCGCGCCCGTCGTGCACGGGACCGTTCGTCTCGTGACGTGCGGGTCGCGATCGTAGGGTCGGACCATGCGACCCCCGGTCGTCCTGGTGCACGGGCTGCGAGCGTCCCGGACGATGTGGCGCGCGCAGGTGGAGGCACTGGAGCGTGCGGGTGTCCCGGCGCTGGCGGTCGATCTGCCGGGGCACGGCCGGCGGCTCGACGAGCGGTTCACGCTGGACGGGTCGGTGGCGACGGTGGAGCGGGCGGTCGACGAGCTGGGGGGTCGGGCGCTCGTGGTCGGGCTCTCGCTCGGCGGGTACGTGGGCATCACCCATGCGGCGCGTCGGCCGGACCAGGTGCTGGGTCTGGTCGCGGCGTCGTGCTGCACGCAGCCGCGTCGGCTCGTGCTGTCGGGGTGGGCGCTGGCCGGCCGGTTCATCGCGCGTCTGCCCGACGAGGGGGCGTCGCTCAACCGGTTCATGGTCGCGCGGACGGTGCCTGCGGCGGGGGCGCGGGACCTGGAGGACGGGGGGTTCGCGCTGAGCGTCACGGGTGACGTGATGCGAGAGATGGCGCAGGCGGCGCCGGTGGACGACCTGGCCCGGGTAGAGGCGCCGGTGTGGCTGGTGAACGGCCGATACGACCACTTCCGCGGTGAGGAGCGCACGTTCCTGCGGGCGGCCCGCGACGGCCGGCTGGTGGTGGTGCCGCACGCCACCCACCTGGTGAACCTCGTCGCGCCGGACCGGTTCAACCGCGTCCTGCTGGAGGTCCTCCAGGAGGTCGAGGGCAGGGCAGGTGAGGTCGGGGTCACCCTGTCGCGCCGACGGCCAGCAGGGCCTCCGCGAACGCCCCCTCGGCCCGGACACTGACGGTGCCGTCGGATTCCGAAGAGGTCGTCGGTGCCGAAACGGTGCCCGGACCGGACGTCACCCGCACGGAGAGCGCGGACGGGTGACGTCCGGTGCCGGTCGTCGGCAGCCCCCGGCAGCGGCCTCAGGATGCGGCGCGTCGCCCTCGGGCCCGCCACCATGTCCCGACGCACAGGGCGCCGAGGGCGAGCTCGACCGCACCCGCGACCAGCAGGCCAGTGCCCGGTGAGCCGTCGACGACCAGGCCGACGACCCGGGCGCCGCCGTAGGCCAGGTACAGCCCGCCGCCGACGAGCAGCGCCGTGCCGGTGAGGCGGGGACGCGCGACCGCCGCGACGAGGAGCGCCCCGACGGCGAGCACGCCCGCACCCGCCGCGCGCAGCTCGCTGAGCACGGTGACGTCGGCCACGGGTGCGCCGCCGTTCGCGGTGTGGAAGGCCTCGGGTGCGACGAGCCCTGCCGTCCCGACGGCCACGGCGACCGCACCGGCGACGAGGAGGGTCGCCCGTGTGGCGACGGTGTCGGGCGGTTCGGCCTCGCGCGCGGGGGGTGGCGGGACGACGGTGCGCGTCCCGGTGGTCACGACCACGCCCCGGCGAGGGCGGCCTCGCGGCACACGTCGGCGAAGTCGCGCGCCGGCCGCCCGAGGACGTCCTGCACGCCGGTGCCGAGCGACGCGTTGCGCCCGTCGAACACCTCGTCGCACAGGTCGGTGAGCAGGTCGGCCCGGGCGGCTCCGATCTCGGGGACGAGGGCGGACCGGAACGTCTCGGCGTCGATCGGCACGTACTGCAGGGGTCGGCCGGTGAGTGCGGCGATCTCGTCGGCGGCGGTGCCGAACGACAGGAGCCGCGGGCCGGTCACCTCGTACTCGCGGCCGGAGTGGTCAGGCTCGAGGAGGGCGGCGACGGCGACGTCGGCGATGTCGTCGGCGTCGACGAACGGCTCGCGCACGTCGCCGGCGGGCAGGGCGAGCAGGCCGCCGACGACGGCGGGCTGCAGGAGCCCTTCGACGAAGTTCTGCGTGAACCAGCTGGCGCGGACGAGGGTGTGGTCGACGCGGCTGGCGCGGACGATGTCCTCGCACCGCCGGGCACCGCTCTCGCCGCGTCCCGAGAGCAGGACGATCCGCTGCACGCCCAGGTCCTCGGCGAGCGAGGTGAGCGTGGCGATGCGGGCGGGGGCCTCGGGGGAGGCGAGGTCCGGGTAGTAGGAGACGTAGAGGACGGGGCAGCCGTCGAGGGCGGCGCGCCAGGTCGACTCGTCGTCCCAGTCGAAGCGCGGGTCGGTCCGCCGGGACAGCGGGCGGGTGGCGTGCCCGGCCGCGTCGAGCCGTTCGACGATGCGACGGCCGACGGTGCCGGTCGCGCCGATCACGGCGACGGGTGCGGTGCTCATGGTGGTCCTCCCGGAGGTCGATGTGCTGGCTCGACCACTCTGGGAGGGCCCGGTGGGACGCACCATCACCACGAGTCCGCCCCTCCGTGCCGATCGTCCTGCACCGTGGACGAACGGCACATCGCCCTGGGAGGGTCGTGCGCATGACGACCACCGCACGGCCCGCCCCCGCCGACGACCCCTTGGGGGAGGCGCTGCACCTGCTGCGCCTCACGGGCAGCCTGTACTGCCGGGCGGAGCTGACGGCGCCGTGGGGCGTGGCCGTGCCGCCGCTGGACGGGTGCATGGCGCTGCTCGTCGTGACCGCCGGTCGTGCCGAGCTGGAGCTGGACGACGGGACGACGACCGTCCTCGAGCCGGGGTCGGTCGCGCTGGTCACGCACGGGACGTCGCACCGCGTGCGGAGCGTGCCGGGCGCGCCGGTCACACCGCTGTTCGACATCCCCGTCGACCAGGTCAGCGAGCGGTACGAGGTCCTGCGCTTCGGGGGTGGCGGCGACCTCACGCGGATCGCGTACGCGGTGATGTCCGTGGAGGCCGAGGCGACGCGCCGGCTCGTCGCGCAGCTCCCCGAGGCGCTGCTCGTGGACGCGTGGGACGACGACGCGGCGGGCGCGTTCCACAGCGTCCTGCGGCTCGTCGCGGCCGAGGCGGCCGGCAGCAGGCCGGGTGGCGAGACCGTCATGACGCGCCTGGCGGACGTGCTCGTCGTCCAGGTGGTGCGGTCGTGGCTCGAGCGAGCGCCCGAGGCGCGTCAGGGCTGGCTGGCCGCCCTGCGGGACCCGCACCTCGGGCGGGTGCTCACGGCGGTCCACCGTGAGCCCGCGCACCCCTGGTCGCTGGTGACGCTCGCGTCGGAGGCGCGGATGTCGCGCTCGGCGTTCGCCGCCCGGTTCACCGAGGTCGTCGGCGAGCCGCCCATGCGCTACGTCACGACGTGGCGCCTCCGGACGGCCCGCGACCACCTGGCCGGCAGCGACGTGCCCGTCGCGACGGTCGCGCGCCGGGTGGGGTACCTGTCCGAGGCGTCGTTCTGCCGGGCGTTCAAGCGCGAGTACGGCGTGCCGCCCGGTCGGGTGCGGCACGAGCGGGCACCGGTGCTCGTCGGGGCGTGAACCCTGGCGTGGCGGTCAGCCGCGCAGGGTCCACGCGCGGACCCCGCCGACGATCCCGGCCTGGTTCGGGACGACGACGACGTCGTCGCCAAGCCTGTCGAGCACCTGCGGCGTCACCTGACGGGCGTTCCCGCCCCCGAGGTAGAGGCGGTCCCACAGGAAGACGGGCCGCAGCCCCTCGACGACCCGCCGGACGCGCCTCGACCACAGCCCGTCACCGAGCCGGGCGCGCTCGACCTGGCCGATGTACTGGTCGTACGAGGTGCCCCAGCGGACGGGGGCGTGCGACAGCTCGAGGTGCGGCGCGAGCGACCCGCCGTCGAACAGGGCGGACCCCAGGCCGGTGCCGAGGGTGAGCACCAGCTCGACACCCGTGCCGGAGACGACCCCGGCACCGTGCACCTCGGCGTCGTTGAGCACGAGCGCCGGCAGGCCGAGGCGTGCCTCGACGGCGGCCCGGACGTCGCAGCCGTTCCAGGCCGCGAGCAGGTCGGGGTCGACCGCCGTGCGCGGGCCGGCGCGGGTCACGTAGTGCGGCGTCGCGACGACGACGCCGTGCCGGATCATGCCCGGCATCCCGACGGTCACCCGGTCGGCGCGGGGCAGGCCCGCCGCGATGCCGGCGATGGTGTCGACGAGCCGGGAGGGGGGCAGCGGGTACGGCGTGGGCACCCGGACGGCGGGCGCGTGCAGCGTGCCGGCGGCGTCGAGCACCGACGCCTTGATGCCGCCGCCGCCGCAGTCGACGGCCAGCGTGAAGGGGTCGGGTGCGGCGCTCGGCACGTGCCCACGGTATGCCCGCGCCTGGTCGGGTGCGCCGCGGGTCACGACTACCGTGGTGGCCCGTGAGCACGACGACCGACGCGCACGCCGGCCCCGGGGCGCAGGACGGCGGGGGACACAGCGGTGGACTCAGCGGTGGACTCAGCGGTGCGGACGCCGTGCGGCTGCGCCTGGACCTCGCCTACGACGGCACCGGCTTCGCCGGTTGGGCCCGCCAGCCGGGGCTGCGCACCGTGCAGGGCGTCCTCGAGGACGGGCTCGCGACCGTGCTCCGCGCGGCTCCGCTCGGGCGTGCTGCGCCACGGGTGACCGTGGCGGGCCGGACCGATGCGGGCGTGCACGCGCGCGGGCAGGTCGCGCACGTGGACGTGGAACCGGAGCTGCTCGAGGCCGCGCGCGGCCGGTCGGGCCGGTCCGCGACGGAGTCGCTGCTGTCCCGCCTGGCGGGCATCCTGCCGCCGGACCTCGTCGTGCACCGGGTCGCCCCCGCGCCCGCCGGGTTCGACGCGCGGTTCTCGGCCCTGCGCCGCCGGTACGCGTACCGGGTCTGCGACGACTCGGCGCACCGTGACCCGCTGACCCGCACGCACGTGCTCTGGCACCGGCGCCCGCTGGACGCGGCGGCGATGGACGCGGCCGCACGGACGCTGCTGGGCCGGCACGACTTCGCGGCCTACTGCAAGCCGCGCGAGGGCGCGACGACGATCCGCACGCTCGAGGTGTTCCGCTGGGACCGCCCGGCCGACGGCCCCGACGCCGGCCTGGTCGTGGCGGACGTGCAGGCGGACGCGTTCTGCCACTCGATGGTCCGGGCGCTCGTCGGCGCGAGCCTGGCCGTGGGGGAGGGCCGACGGCCTGTCGCGTGGCCGGCGGACCTGCTCGTCGGGCGGCGCCGGGAGGGCGGTGCGACGGTCGCCGCGGCGCACGGGCTCACCCTCGAGGCCGTCGGGTACCCGACGGACGACGAGCTCGCGGACCGCGCGGAGCAGACGCGCGCACGCCGGCAGGCGGACGACGTCGACGCCGCACCGGGCTGCTGCGGCTGACTACACCTCGTCGTCGTCGTCGTGGTACCGGCGGTCGTCGACGTACTCCTCCTCGATGAGGTGGACCGCGGCCTCCTCGGCGGACGCCGCGCCCCCGGAGATGCCGGCGTCGATCGCGAACTCGTCGGTGCCCCCTGCGTCGACGGCGTCGGAGTCCGCCACGAGCCGCCCGGCGCGGAGCGGCTCGCGCTCGCGGCTGACGTGCGCGGACACCTCCCACACCTCGGGCTCCTCCTGGCCGACGCGCTGGTCGATCGTCTCGCGGTGCTGCTCCTCCCACGACGTCTCGCCGTAGTGGTTGGAGCGCGGCCGCTCCGGCGGGGAGTAGCCCTCGTCGAGCAGGTCGTCGACCCCGCGGTCGACGAGGGTGTCCTCGCGGGGCAGCTGGTCGGTGTCGCCCTCGCTGCCGAGCTCGGGGTCAGGGCTGGTGGCGGAGGTGTCTGTCATGCTCTCGACCTTCGCACCGCCGCCGCACCGGCGCCAGGGGACGAATGCGGTTCGTCCTCGCCCGGGCAGCAGGGACACTGGGCGCATGGGTCATCTCGACATCGGCGGCATCGGCTACGTGCTCCCCGACGGCCGTCCGCTCCTCGACGACGTGACGTTCCGCGTCGGTGACGGCGCGCGGGTGGCGCTCGTCGGGCCCAACGGCGTCGGCAAGTCGACGCTGCTGCGGATCGTGGCGGGCGACGAGCAGCCGCACGCCGGGTCGGTCGGCCGCAGCGGCGGGCTCGGGGTGATGCGGCAGGACGTGGGCCGCATCGACGACGACCGGTCGATCCGGGACCTGCTGGCGTCCCTGGCACCTGCGGCGGTCCGGGACGCGGCCGTCGAGCTGGCCGCGGCGGAGCTCGGGATCATGGAGGTCGACGACGAGCCCGCGCAGATGCGGTACGCGCAGTCGCTCGTCGACTGGGCGGACGTGGGTGGCTACGAGGCGGAGGCCGGCTGGGACCGCGTGACCGACGCCGTGCTCTCGATCCCGTTCGAGCAGGCGCAGCACCGGGAGGTGCGCACCCTGTCCGGCGGTGAGCAGAAGCGGCTCGTGCTGGAGGCGCTGCTGCGCGGGCCCGACGAGGTCCTGCTGCTCGACGAGCCCGACAACGCCCTCGACGTGCCGACCAAGCGGTGGCTCGAGCAGCGGCTCGTCGCGTCGCCGAAGACGGTGCTGCTGGTCAGCCACGACCGCGAGCTGCTCTCGAACGTCGCCACGCACGTCGCGACGCTGGAGCCGACGGTCGTGGGGGCGTCCGTCTGGGTGCACGGCGGGAGCTTCGCCACCTACCACCAGGCCCGGGAGGACCGGCGCTCGCGGGCGGAGGAGCTGCTGCGGCGCTGGGACGAGGAGCACGCCAAGCTCAAGGAGCTCGTGCTCACCCTGAAGACGAAGGCGGCGTTCAACGACGGCCTCGCGTCGCGCTACCAGGCGGCGCAGACGCGGCTGCGGAAGTTCGAGGAGGCGGGCCCGCCGACGGTCCTCGTGCGGGAGCAGGCGGTGAAGGTGCGGCTGCGCGGCGGCCGGACGGCGAAGCGTGCGGTCGTGGCGACCGGGCTCGAGCTCACCGGGCTCATGCACCCGTTCGACCTCGAGGTGTGGTTCGGCGAGCGGGTGGCGGTGCTGGGGTCGAACGGCTCGGGCAAGTCGCACTTCCTGCGGCTGCTCGCGGCCGGCGGCAGCGACCCCGGCCCGGAGCACCAGCCCGCCGACGACACCCCCGTGAAGCCCGTCGCGCACACCGGCCGGGTCGTGCTCGGCTCCCGCGTGCGGCCGGGGTGGTTCGCGCAGAACCACGCCCACCCGGAGCTCCTCGGTCGCACGCTGCTCGAGATCCTGCACCGGGGCGACGCGCACCGGTCGGGGCTCGGCCGGGAGCAGGCGAGCAAGGCGCTCGACCGGTACGAGCTCGTGGCCCAGGCGGAGCAGACCTACGAGACCCTCTCGGGCGGCCAGCAGGCGCGGCTCCAGATCCTCCTGCTGGAGCTGGGCGGGGCCACGCTCCTGCTGCTCGACGAGCCGACCGACAACCTCGACCTGCACTCCGCGGAGGCGCTCGAGACCGGGCTCGCGGCGTTCGAGGGGACGGTCCTCGCGGTGACGCACGACCGGTGGTTCACCCGGACGTTCGACCGCTACCTGGTGTTCGGCGCGGACGGGCGGGTCGTCGAGACCCCCACGCCCGTGTGGGACGTCGCCCGGGTGGAGCGCGCGCGCTGAGGCTCAGACCACGAGCAGCACCGCGAGCGTGACCATCACGGCCGCGACCACGAGGTCGAGCACCTGCCAGGCGCGCGGCCGGGCGAACAGCGGGCGCAGCCGGGTCGCCCCGAGGCCGAGCGCGGTGAACCACGCGGCACTCGCGACCGCTGCCCCGGCCGCGAAGCCCCACGGGGCGTCGTGCTGCCCGGCCAGGCTGCCGAGCAGCACCACGGTGTCCAGGTAGACGTGCGGGTTGAGGAACGTCAGGGCGAGGCACGTCGTGAGGACGGCCCCCAGGCCCGCGGGCCCCGACGAGGCGGGGTCGAGCCGTCCGGGGGTGCGGGCGCGCCGGACGGCCGCCAGGGCGAGCACCACGAGGAACGCCGCGCCGCCGTACCGCGCGGCGGCGAGGGCGGCGGGATGGCTGTCGACGAGGGCACCCAGACCGCCGACGCCGGCCGCGATGAGCAGGACGTCGGCCGCCACGCAGACGGCGACGACGGCGCCGACGTGCTCGCGGCGGATGCCTTGGCGGAGCACGAACGCGTTCTGGGCGCCGATGGCGACGATGAGGGACAGGCCGGACAGGAACCCGGCGACGGCTGAGGTCACGCCGTCGACCGTAGGCCGGTGGCATGATGAAGACCAGCGAATGTTCCGCGGGTACCTGTAGCGTTGCTTCATGTCGTTCGACCCCGACCAGCTGGCGGCGCTCGCGGCCGTCGTCGAGGAGGGCACGTTCGACGGGGCTGCCCGCCGGCTCCAGGTCACCCCGTCCGCCGTCAGCCAGCGCATCCGCGCGCTCGAGCAGACCGTCGGGCAGGTGCTCGTGCGCCGGTCGCGCCCCGTCGCGGCGACACCGGCGGGCGCCGAGGTCGTCCGGCTGGCCGGGCAGGTGGCCCTGCTGACCGCCGACACGTGGACGGCGCTGCGGTCGGCCGCCGGGCCCGACGCGCCCGGCCCGCGCCGGCTCGCCGTCGCCGTCAACGCGGACTCGCTGTCCACGTGGTTCCCGGCCGCGCTGCGCGACCTGCCGGACGGGCTCGCCGTCGACATCCGGCGGGCGGACCAGGACGACACCGCCGCGATGCTGCGCGACGGCACCGTGCTCGCCGCGGTCACGGGCGACAGCACCCCGGTGCAGGGCTGCCGGGTCCGGCCGCTCGGGGCGATGCGCTACCGGGCGATGGCCGCGCCCCGGTTCCGCGACCGCTGGTTCGGGGACGGCGTGGGCGCCCGGGAGCTGGCCGTCGCACCGGTCGTGGCCTTCGGGCCCGACGACGCGCTGCAGCACCGGTACGCGGAGCAGGTGGTCCCGACGGTGGCCCCGCCCGTCCTCGCCCGGGCGCCCGTGCACCACGTGCCCTCGACCGCCGGCTTCGTCGCGGTGCTCGTCGGCGGGGTGGGGTGGGGCATGGTCCCGGAGGCCGAGGCGGACCTGCACGTCGCCGCGGGCACGCTCGTCGACCTGGCGCCCCGTGCGTGGCTGGACGTGCCGCTGTTCTGGCAGCGGTGGTCCGTCCGGACCCCGACGCTCGACGACCTGACGGCGCGCGTCGTCCGGGCCGCGCGGGTGCTGCGGCCGGTGGGCTGACGGGAGGGCCTGGGCGTCGATCATGCGAGGGTGCCGGTGACCGGGCCGATGTCACAGGCGGCCCATTTTGACCCCGTCTCCGGGCGCCAGGTAGTCTGTTGTCTCGTTGTGCGTCCCCTGTCGCGCGCGCCGGGCTTCTCACCTGGCTGCCGCGGTGGCGTCCCGGTGCGTTCCCACTCGCCGGACGGGATGCTCCGACAGCCATCCTCGGGTGCTCGCCGCAGTGCAAGACCGCAGTGCTTCGTCGCTGCAGCGCGTGCGGGCGCCCATGACACGCAACACGAAACGAAGGCTACGACCGTGCGCACGTACACCCCGAAGCCCGGCGACGTCGAGCGGAACTGGTACGTCATCGACGCGACCGATGTCGTCCTGGGCCGCCTGGCCACTCACGTGGCCACGTTGCTGCGCGGCAAGCACAAGGCAACCTTTGCCCCGCACGTCGACGGTGGCGACTTCGTCATCGTCATCAACGCGGAGAAGATCGCCCTCACCGGCAACAAGCGCGAGAACAAGCTCGCGTACCGCCACTCCGGCTACCCGGGCGGCCTGCGGGCCACCGCGTACTCGGAGCTGCTGGAGAAGCACCCCGAGCGCGCCATCGAGAAGGCCGTCCGCGGCATGCTCCCCAAGAGCTCGCTCGCGCGTCAGCAGCTCACCAAGCTCAAGGTCTATGCCGGCAGCGAGCACCCGCACGCCGCCCAGCAGCCGAAGCCCTTCGAGATCACCCAGGTCGCGCAGCAGGCCTGAGGCCGCCGCGCGTAGAGACACAGGAACCGAGGACACCAGTGGCAGAGACCACGGTCGACATCGACCTCGAGGGCGACGACACGCCCACGACGTACACCTCTGAGACGGTCGCCCCGACGGGCCGTGGACAGAGCATCACGGCCCCCGGCCAGGCCCTGGGCCGCCGCAAGGAGGCCATCGCCCGCGTTCGCCTGGTGCCCGGCACCGGGCAGTGGAAGGTCAACGGGCGCACGCTCGAGGACTACTTCCCGAACAAGGTGCACCAGCAGCTCGTCAACTCGCCGCTGAAGCTCGTGGACGTCGAGGGTCGCTTCGACGTCGTCGCGCGCATCACCGGCGGCGGCGTCTCCGGCCAGGCCGGCGCGCTGCGCCTGGGCATCGCCCGTGCGCTCAACGCGATCGACGCCGAGCACAACCGTCCGGCCCTCAAGAAGGCCGGCTTCCTGACTCGTGACGCCCGCGTCGTCGAGCGCAAGAAGGCCGGTCTCAAGAAGGCCCGCAAGGCCCCGCAGTACTCGAAGCGCTGATCCGTCGCGCTTCTCCGATGGCCCCGTCGGTCCTGTGACCTTCGGGGCCATCGGCATCTGCGGAACCAGCCGCGCCGCAGCAAGCGGCACCCGGCGGTGCGGCGCCCCGGACGTGCACGACGACGAAGGAGTCTGAGATGGGTCGACTGTTCGGGACCGACGGGGTCCGTGGGCTGGCCAACCGGGACGTGACGGCCGAGCTGGCCGTCGACCTGTCGGTGGCCGCCGCGCACATCCTGGGGGCACGGGGCGAGTTCGCCGGCCACCGGCCGCGCGCCGTCGTGGGCCGCGACTCGCGCGTCTCGGGCGAGTTCCTCTCCGCCGCCGTCGCCGCCGGGCTCGCCTCGGCCGGCGTCGACGTCAACAACGTCGGCGTGCTGCCGACCCCCGCCGTGGCGTACCTGACGGCGCACCTCGGCGTCGACATCGGCGTGGTCCTGTCGGCGTCGCACAACCCCATGCCGGACAACGGCATCAAGTTCCTGGCCCGTGGCGGGCACAAGCTCGACGACGACGTGGAGGCGGCCATCGAGGCCCGCCTCGGCGAGGACTGGGACCGCCCGCTGGGCGGCGACGTGGGCCGGATCCGGCTCGACACGGGCGGTGCGGGCGACCTGTACGTGCAGCACCTCGTCTCCACGATCGGCGCCCGGCTCGACGGTCTGCGCATCGCGGTGGACTGCGCGAACGGTGCCGCCAGCGAGGTCGGGCCCGCGGCGCTGCGGGAGGCCGGCGCGGACGTCGTCGTCATCAACGCGTCGCCCGACGGCCGCAACATCAACGAGAAGTGCGGGTCGACCCACCCCGAGCAGCTGCAGGCGGCGGTCGTCGCCTCCGAGGCCGACCTCGGGGTCGCGTTCGACGGCGACGCCGACCGCTGCCTGGCGGTCGACGCCCGCGGTGCGCTCGTCGACGGCGACCAGATCATGGGCGTGCTCGCGCTCACCCTGCGGGACGCGGGCAGGCTCGCGCACGACACGCTCGTGGCGACCGTGATGAGCAACCTCGGTCTGCGGCTGGCGATGACGGCGGCCGGCATCGAGACCGTCGTGACGTCGGTCGGCGACCGGTACGTCCTCGAGGCGATGCGGGCCGGCGGCTACTCGCTGGGCGGGGAGCAGTCGGGCCACATCATCATGGCCGAGCACGCCACCACCGGCGACGGCCTCCTCACGGCGCTGCAGCTCGCCGCCCGGGTCGCGACCACGGGACAGACGCTCGAGCAGCTCGCGGGCGTGGTGCAGCGCCTGCCGCAGACACTGGTGAACGTGCCCGGCGTGGACAAGTCACGGACCGACGAGGACGTCGTCCTGCTCGACGCGGTGCGCGCCGCCGAGGCGTCGCTGGGGGAGACGGGCCGCGTGCTGCTGCGCTCGTCCGGCACGGAGGACCTGGTCCGGGTCATGGTCGAGGCCGCGACGCAGACGGACGCCGACCGGGTGGCGCACGAGCTCGCCGACGTGGTCGCGGCGCGCCTGGGCCTGTGAGCGGTCCGGTGAGCGGGGCGGCGAGCGGTTCCGTGGGTGGACCGGGCGGCGGGACGGACGCCGCCCGCCGGCGGGACGTCGCGCTGCGCGACGTGGTCCTGCGCCTGCTCGACGACGCCGGCCGCACCGGCACCGCGACGATCGTGCAGGCCGGCCATCCCGCCCTGCGAGGCGTCGCCGTCCCGTACGACGGCCAGCTGAGCGCCGACGAGCTCGGCGACCTGGTCGCGCTGATGCGCCGGACGATGCACGCGGCGCCCGGCGTCGGGCTCGCCGCACCGCAGATCGGGCTGCCCGTCGCGATCGCGGTGCTCGAGGACGCCGGCCTGGGCGACGGCGAGGTCGCGGCCGCGCGCGAGCGGGCGCCGCTGCCGTTCCGCGTGCTCGTCAACCCGCGCTACGTGCCGCTCGACGCCGAGCGGGTCTCGTTCTACGAGGGGTGCCTGAGCGTCGAGGGGTACCAGGCGGTCGTCGCGCGTGCCCGCCGGGTGCACCTCGTGGGGTACGACGAGGGCGCGCGGCCGGTCGACGAGGTCGTCACGGGCTGGTCGGCGCGGATCGTCCAGCACGAGACGGACCACCTCGGCGGCATCCTCTACCTCGACCGGGCCGAGCTGCGGTCGCTCGCCGCCGCGAACGAGCTGGGCTACCGCTGGGCGAGCGAGCTGCGGCCCGAGGCGGCCGCGAAGGCGTTGCGGTTCCCCCTGGCGCCGTGAGCCACCCCGGGTCCGGGTGGGGGTCGCCCCAGGGATGAGCCGGGGGTTCCCCCTATGTCGCCCGTGCGACGAGGAACCTACGGTGGAGGTACGACGCCGGACCGGCGGCGCCCCCGACCGCAGGAGCTGATGACACGTGCTGGAGGCCTGGGCCCTCGCCCTCGCCGGCTCCCCGTGGGTCTTCGTCGCGCTCTACCTGTTCGCGGCGGTCGACGGGTTCTTCCCGCCGGTGCCGAGCGAGTCGATCGTCATCGCGCTGGCGACGCTCGCGATGTCGACGGGGTCGCCGAACCTCGCGCTCGTGATGCTCGTCGCCGCCGCCGGGGCGTTCACCGGAGACCAGATCGCGTACCAGATCGGCAGCAAGGTCAGGGTCCGCGAGCTGCGCTTCATGAAGGGTCCCCGCGGTCAGGCCTCGCTCGACTGGGCGGAGCGGGCGCTCGCGGAGCGCGGTGCGTCGTTCATCATCGCCGCCCGCTACATCCCCGTCGGCCGCGTCGCCGTGAACATGACCGCGGGCACGCTGCACTACCCGCGCCGCCGGTTCGTCGGGCTGACCGCGCTGGCCGCCGTGACGTGGGCGCTGTACTCGACGGCCATCGGCATCGGGGCAGGTGCGTGGCTCGGGGACCACACGTGGGTCGCCATCGGCGTCGGCGTGGTCGGGGGGATCCTCATGGGTCTCGCCGTGGACTGGGTGCTGCGTCACGGTCGCCCGGTGCTGGACCGGCTGAGGGGGCGGCGCGACGGTCGGGGCGCTGAGCGCCCGGGACCGCGCGTCGTCGAGAGCCTGCCTTCCGGCCCGACGGCCACGCTGCGTCCCGAGGTCACAGAGCGCTCACGATCCGAGCCCGCGGCCTAACGATCCGGTCACAGCGGGGGTGACTGCCCCGAAGCATGCCTATTCTCGAAGCGGGTCGACGTCGGTGTCGGCACTCCCGCACCCGTGCCGGCCCCTCAGGGGGTTGCGTCGCCGTGCGGTTCGGCGACACAGGGGGCGACGATGGTGGTGCGTGCGTGGGCGGGGGGTGAACGTCGGACGGCGTCCGGCGCGCGCCCTGGCTCCGCGCCGCGCGCGGCACTGGTCGGCGCGGCCGTCGTCGTGACCGCGTCGGCCCTGCTCGCCGCGTGCAGCGGAAGCCCGCAGCCGGCCGCACCGGTCGCCCGGGTCGCCGCGCAGGCCGACTGCCTCGCACCGCAGGTGCTCTCCGCGCTCGAGCTGGTCCCCGCGAGCGACGGGCGGGCCCGGCGCACGGCGCACCCGGACGTCCCCGCCCCGGGCAGGGTCCCCGACGACTTCGTGCCCGAGAGCGTCGTCACGTGCACCACGGGCGGCCGGCTTCGTGACTCGTCGGGCACCTGGGCGGCCGTCACCCGGGCCCGGCTGGAGGGCGACCTCGAGCCGCTGCTCGCGCTGCTGGACACCACCAGCACCGACGAGGCCGCGGCGTGCGACGACGGCGACGGCGCTCGCACGGTCGTGTGGCTCGTCGACGCCCTCGGCCGCGGGGTGCGCCCCCTGCTGCCGGTCGACGAGTGCGGCGGTCCGTCGCAGGCCGTGGTGCGGGCCCTCGGCGACCTGGACGGCACGGACAGCAACGACTACCCGGTGGAGCTGCTCGTCCCGCGGGGGACCCCGCAGCACTGACCGTGGGCGCACCCGGACCGGCCGACCGGCGCCGGCCTACAGCTTGCGCAGCCGCACCCGCTCGACGGAGTGGTCCGACCCCTTGGTGAGGACGAGCGTGGCGCGGCTCCGGGTCGGCAGGATGTTCTGCACGAGGTTCGGGGCGTTGATCGAGTCCCAGATCTGCTCGGCCCGCTCGACCGCCTCGTCGTCCGAGAGGGACGCGTACCGGTGGAAGAACGACTCGGGCTTGCTGAACGCGGTCTTGCGCAGCGCCAGGAACCGGTCGACGTACCACTGCCGCACGTCCGACGTGCGGGCGTCGACGTAGATGGAGAAGTCGAAGAAGTCGCTCACGGCCAGGTTCGACGACCCCTCGGCGGTGGGCCGGGCGGGCTGCAGGACGTTGAGGCCCTCGACGATCAGCACGTCGGGCCGGTTCACGACGGTCTCGCGTCCCGGGACGATGTCGTACGTGAGGTGGTCGTACACGGGTGCGCGGACCTCGGGGCGGCCGGCCTTCACCTTCGAGACGAACCGCAGCAGCGCCCGGCGGTCGTAGGACTCGGGGAACCCCTTGCGCTCCATCAGGCCGCGCCGCTCGAGCTCCGCGTTCGGGTAGAGGAAGCCGTCGGTGGTGATGAGCTGCACGCGGGGGGTCGCGGGCCAGCGGGCGAGGAGCTCGCGCAGGAGCCGGGCCGTCGTGGACTTGCCGACGGCGACCGACCCGGCGACGCCGATCACGAAGGGTGTGCCGCCGACGTCCTCGCGCAGGAACGTGCTGGAGGCGGCGTGCAGCGCGTGGGTGGCCTCGATGTGCAGGTCGAGGAGGCGGGAGATGGGGCGGTAGATCGCGTCGACCTCGGCGAGGTCGATCGGGTCTCCGAGACCGGCGAGGCGCTCGACGTCCGCGTCCGTGAGGGGCAGCGGCGTGGAGGCCGACAGCCGGGTCCACGCGTCGCGGTCCAGGTCGACGTACGGCGTGGCCGGGGTGAGCGACAGTGGCACGGGTCCGATTGTGCCGGACGTCGCGCCCGGCACCGTCATGACGTGCGCCGTGACGACGGGCACACGCCGTGGACCGGCAGGAATGCGGCGGGAGGGCGGCCGGTAGACTCCCCGGCATGTGTGGAATCGTCGGCTACGTCGGTAACCAGGTGCCCAGCGAACGTCCCCTCGACGTGGTGATCGAGGGCCTGCGGCGGCTCGAGTACCGCGGCTACGACTCGGCCGGTGTCGCGCTCGTCAGCACGGACGGGAGCCTGGCGACCGCCAAGAAGGCCGGCAAGCTCGCGAACCTCGTCGAGGAGATCGACCTCCACCCGTTGCCGGCCGCCACCGCCGCGATCGGGCACACCCGCTGGGCGACCCACGGCGCGCCGAACGACCTCAACGCGCACCCCCACGTCGCCGGGCGGCTCGCGGTCATCCACAACGGCATCGTCGAGAACTTCGCGGCCCTCAAGGCCGGCCTCGTGGCGCAGGGTGTCGAGTTCACGTCCGAGACGGACACCGAGGTCGCGGCGCAGCTCATCTCCCGCGCGTACGACGACACGAAGGACCTCACGACCGCGATGGCGCAGGTCGCGCGGACCCTGCACGGCACGTTCACGCTGCTGGCCGTCCACGCCGACGCCCCGGACGTCGTGGTCGGCGCCCGGCACGACTCGCCGCTCGTGGTCGGGCTCGGCGACGGCGAGAACTTCCTCGGGTCGGACGTGTCGGCGTTCATCGCCCACACGCGGGCCGCGCTCGAGCTCGGCCAGGACCAGGTCGTCACGATCACGCCCACCTCCGTCGAGGTGACGGACTTCGACGGCGCGCCGGCACAGGGACGCGAGTACACGGTGGACTGGGACGCGGCCGCCGCGGAGAAGGGCGGCTTCAAGTCCTTCATGGACAAGGAGATCCACGACCAGCCCCACGCGGTCGCGGACACGCTCCTGGGCCGCACGGACGCGCAGGGCCGGCTCGTGCTGGACGAGGTCCGCATCGACGAGTCCGTGCTGCGCGCCATCGACAAGATCGTCGTCATCGCGTGCGGCACCTCCGCCTACGCCGGGCACGTCGCCAAGTACGCGATCGAGCACTGGTGCCGCATCCCGGTCGAGGTCGAGCTGTCGCACGAGTTCCGGTACCGGGACCCCGTCGTGAACGAGCGCACCCTCGTGGTCGCCGTGTCGCAGTCCGGCGAGACCATGGACACGCTCATGGCCGCGCGGCACGCCCGCGAGCAGGGCGCGAGGGTGCTCGCGATCGTGAACGCGCACGGCTCGACCATCCCGCGCGAGTCCGACGCCGTGCTCTACACGCACGCCGGCCCCGAGATCGCCGTCGCGTCGACCAAGGCGTTCCTCGCGCAGATCACGGCCGCGTACCTGCTCGGCCTGTACCTGGCGCAGCTGCGCGGCAACAAGTTCTCCGACGAGGTCACCGCGATCCTCGACGAGCTCCGCGCGATGCCCGACAAGATCCAGCAGGTCATCGACCGGGCGGGCCGGGTCCGCGAGATCGCGCGGTGGATGGCGGACACCCAGTCGGTGCTGTTCCTCGGCCGGCACGTCGGGTTCCCCGTCGCGATGGAGGGGGCGCTCAAGCTCAAGGAGCTCGCGTACATCCACGCCGAGGGCTTCGCCGCCGGTGAGCTCAAGCACGGTCCGATCGCGCTCATCGAGCCGGGCCAGCCCGTGTTCGTCGTCGTGCCCTCGCCGCGCGGCCGCGACTCGCTGCACTCGAAGGTCGTCTCGAACATCCAGGAGATCCGCGCGCGCGGCGCCCGCACCCTGGTGATCGCGGAGGACGGCGACGACGCGGTCCGCCCGTACGCGGACGAGGTGTTCTACGTGCCGAAGGCCCCGACGCTGCTCGCCCCGCTCCTCACGGTCGTGCCGCTGCAGGTCTTCGCGTGCGAGCTGGCCACCGCCAAGGGGCTCGACGTGGACCAGCCGCGCAACCTGGCCAAGTCCGTCACGGTCGAGTGAGCCGCCGGGTCGGGCGCCGGGGTCCCGCCCGTGGGGCCGGCGCATGATCGTCGGCGTCGGGATCGACGTCGTCGACGTCGCACGCTTCGTCGCGACGCTGCACCGCGTGCCCGCGCTGCGGGACCGGCTGTTCACGCCCGACGAGCGGGAGATGCCCGAGACGTCGCTGGCCGCGCGGTTCGCCGCGAAGGAGGCCATCGCGAAGGCGCTGGGCGCACCGCCGGGGATGAGCTGGCAGGACGCGACGGTCCGCCGCGTCGCGGGGGCGCAGCCGGACGTCGAGGTGGTCGGCACGGTGCTCGCCCGCGCCACCGAGCTCGGCGTGAGCCGGTTCCACCTGTCGATCTCGCACGACGCCGGCATCGCGTCGGCCGTCGTCGTCGCGGAACGGGACTGACGGGCATGACGTACACCGTCTCCGCCGACCGGGACCGCGTCGACCGGGACGCCGTGTGGCGGCTGCTGTCGACCGAGGCGTACTGGGCACGCTGGCGCGAGCGTGCGCACGTCGAGCGGCAGATCGACTCGGCGTGGCGCGTCGTCGGCGTGTGGGACGACGCCACGGGGGAGACCGTCGGGTTCGCTCGGGCGATCTCGGACGGCGTGGACTTCGCGTACCTCGCCGACGTGATCGTGGACCCGGCGCACCGCGGTCGCGGGCTGGGCAAGCGGATCGTGACGACCATGGTCGACGACGGTCCGGGGGCCGCGTTCCGGTGGGTGCTGTTCACCGCCGACGCGCACGGGCTGTACCAGGGGTACGGGTTCGCCGAGCCGGGGGACACGGCGCTGGTCCGCCCCAGCAGGAACGGCTGACGGGCCGCTCGTCGGGCGCGGGCCGCGGTCTGCCCTGAGGGCGCCGGGGCGGTCAGCGGCCGTACGGCTGCGGCACGGCCGTCGGCAGGTGCGCCGGCGCCGGTGGGCGTCCGCTCAGGGCGAGCCGCCGGCCACCTGCGCCGACGGGTCCGGTCAGCCACAGCGTCCCCGTGCCCGGGCAGCGCTGCAGCGTCGCACCGGGCGCGGGAGCGGCGACCCCCGGCACCGTGACGAGGTGCAGCTCGGCGTAGTCCGACGCCAGCGGGTCCTCGAGCCAGCGGTCCGTGGTGCAGCGGCACGTCGAGCCTGCCTGCGCGCGGGCCGACGCCTCCGCGGCCGTCCGCCGTGCGCGCCGCCGGCGCACCGTGGCGCGGACCAGGACGCGGGTCGCCAGGACGCCGGCCACCGCGCCCAGCACCACGATCGCGGCGAACACGCCGAGCGCGGCATCCGTGGTCGCCCACGCCGCGTCGCCGCTCAGCGCACGCCCGACGCTCGCGACGACCGTCGCGTCCGCGATGCCCGCAAGCGCCGCACCCGCGATCCCCGCGACGGTGTACCACCCGGAGGTGCGGAGCTCGCGCGACGTGGTCCGGCCTCGTTCCGCGTCGTAGACCTTGCCGCGCAGCTCCCGCCACACCGAGGACTCGGCGCGTGTCAGACCAGGGATCCGGACGACCGAGAGGAACCCGAGCAGCACGAGCGGTGTGGCGAACCGCATGACCCCGACGTCGCCGTGCAGCGCGGCCACCGCGCCGAGTCCGGCGAGGAGCGTCACGACGACGGCCCCGGCGACCCAGTACCCGACCTGCGACGGGGTGAGCCGCTTGATCGCGCCGCGCACCGCGGCGCTCGCGGGCACCCGGACGTCCACCGCGTGCAGCAGGAGCCGCGCTCCCGCACGGTCGTCCCGGGCCGCCAGCGCCTCGGCGACCGCCAGCGCGGTCGCGACGTCGGGCTCGTGCCGTCGTCCGAGCGTGCGCCAGGCGACACCCGCGACCAGCGGCCCGAGCGCCTCCGTGCGGTCCCGAGGGCGCGTCGCGAGCGCGGCGACCGACGACCGGACGAGCGACGCCCCGGTGGTCAGCGCCGGCCCTGCCGCGACCCAGGCGTGGTCGGCGGTGGCGCGGTCCCCGCGTGCGTCCGCCGCCGCGGCGACGAGCGGGGCCACGGTCGCCGCGGGCCAGGCGGGCGCCGCCGAGCCGACGAGCCACGACCACGCGTGGTGGTCGCCGCGCGCCGCCCGGACGGCGGCGGAGACGAGCTGCGGGTACCCGGCGTGACCGACGGGCGAGGTCGCCCCGGCGCGGTCGAGCGTCACGTCCGCCTCCTCGACGCGACCGACGAGCAGCAGGTCACGGGCGCGCAGCACGGCCGGCACCGCCGGGTCGGGACCGGCGTACGGCGCGCCGGGCCGGCGGTCGTCGAGCGCCAGGGCGAGCGTCGGCTCGTCGGCCGCCCTCGCGGCCTCCGTCCACCACCACCAGGAGCCGAGGACGTCGGCGGTGGCGGCCGGCATGACGGCGTCCGTCCGTGTGCTCACGCGTCGAGCATCGACATCCGCGGCGGAGCACTTGAACGCCGCCGTGTCACCGCAGCTCGGGAACCACCTGCTGCTCGAAGAGGTCGATGCTCGACCGGTCGTACGCGGCGTCCGCGAAGTAGGTGATCGCGTACGTCATGCCGAGCTGCTCCAAGGCCCGCAGCCGCTCCACGATCACCTCCGGGGTGCCCACGAGCGTCCCGTTGCGGAACTGCTCGGCCTCGGAGGGCGCCTTCGCGGGCACCGTCAGTGCGTAGTGCTCCTCGACCCAGGCGATCTTGTCGTCCACGTCCGCCTGCGTCTCGCCGATCACCACGTTGTAGTTGGCCGAGCGCGTGATCTCCTCGAACGGGCGGCCGATCGCCTCGCAGTGACCGCGCAGGACCTCCGACTTGTGGGCGAACCCCTCGGGGGTGCCGTCGAAGTTCGTGTACTGCGCGTGCTCGGCGGCGATGCGCAGCGTCTTCTTCTCGCCGCCGCCCGCGATCCACAGCGGCGGACCGTCGACCTGCAGGGGCAGCGGCGAGAGCTGCGCGCCGTCGACCTGGTAGTGCCGGCCGTCGAGCGTCGCGACGCCGTTGGTCCAGAGCTGCTTGAAGATCTGCACGCCCTCGTCGAGCATCGCGATCCGCTCGCCGGCCGTCGGGAACCCGTAGCCGTACGCCCGCCACTCGTGCTCGTACCAGCCGGCACCGATGCCCATCTGCACGCGGCCTCCGGAGATGACGTCGGCGGTCGCGGCGACCTTCGCCAGGTAGGCGGGGTTGCGGTACGCCATGCAGGTGCACATCTGGCCCAACGCCACCCGGGAGGTGGTCGCGGCAAAGGCGCTGATGAGGCTCCAGGCCTCGTGCGTGGCCTCGCCGTTGGGCTCCGGCACCGCGTGGAAGTGGTCGTAGACCCAGATCGAGTCGAACGCGTCGCCGTCGTCGGCGTGCTGCGCCAGCCCGTTCATGACGGCCCAGTGCTCGCGCGTCTCGATGCCGGTGAGATCCTGCCGCCAGCCCTGCGGGATGAAGAGTCCGAATCGCATGCCAGGCACGTTACCTGCGCAACCGGGAGGATGGGCGTCGTGAAGGTCGCATGGACGTCGGAGCAGGTCCGGGCCGTGGAGGAGCCGCTGCTGGCGGCGGGGGTGCCGCTCATGGAGCGGGCCTCGTTCGCGCTCGCCGTACGGGTCGCCGGGGTGCTGCGCGAGCGGCGCGGGCGGGTCGGCGGTGCGCGCGTGGTGGTGCTCGTCGGGGGCGGGAACAACGGCGGCGACGCGCTGCACGCCGGGGCGTACCTGGCGGGGCGCGGTGTCGACGTGCGGGCCGTGACGACGTCGTCGCGCGTGCACGCGGCCGGGCTGGCGGCGCTGCGGGCGGCGGGCGGCCGGGTCGTGAGCGTCACGGCCGTGCCGGACGTCGCGCTCGTGGACGTGGACGAGGCCGCCGCGCTGGCCGGCACCGCGGACGTGCTGCTCGACGGGCTGCTCGGCATCGGGTCGCGCGGCGGCGGCGTCGACGGCGCGGCCGGAGCGCTCGTCGTGGCCGTCGGTGCGCTCCCGAGGCGCCCGTTCGTCGTCGCGGTCGACGTGCCGTCGGGCATCGGCGTGGACGACGGCACCTGGTCCGGCCCGGTCCTCGACGCGGACGTCACCGTGACGTTCGGGGCGGCCAAGCCGGGCCTCCTCCTGCCGCCCGCCGCACGCGCGGCAGGGCGGGTCGAAGTCGTCGACATCGGCCTCGGCGGCCTGCCCGAGGGGAGCCGGCCCCACACCGTCCGGCTCGAGCCCGCCGACGCGGCCGCGCTGTGGCCGGCCCCGGTCGCCGAGTCGCACAAGTACACCCGCGGCGTGGTCGGCGTGGTCGCCGGCACCCGGTCCTACCCGGGCGCGGCGGTGCTCACCACCACGGCGGCCGTGCGCAGCGGCGCGGGGATGGTGCGCTACCTCGGCGACGTCGGCGAGACCGTCGTCGCGCACCGGCCCGAGGTCGTGGTCGGGCCCGGGCGGGTGCAGTCGTGGGTGTTCGGGCCGGGGGTGTCACCCGACGACGCCGGCCAGCGCCGGCGGATCGAGTTCGCGTTCGAGGGGGTGCTGCAGCGAGGGGAGGCGGCCGTCGTGGACGCGGGGGCGCTCGAGCTGCTGCCGTCGCACGTCGGGCCGCACGTGGTCCTCACGCCGCACGCGGGTGAGCTCGCGCGTCTGCTCACGAGGCTGGGTGCCGACGTGGACCGGGCGGGCGTCGAGGCCGAGCCGGTGCGGTGGGCCCGCCTCGCGCACGAGCGCACCGGCGCCACCGTGCTCCTCAAGGGCGGCGTGACCGTGGTCGTCGGGCGCGGCGGTGCGGTGTACGCGCAGGCCGACGCACCGGCCTGGCTCGCCACCGCGGGCGCCGGGGACGTGCTCGCGGGCGTGCTCGGCGCGCTCCTCGCGGGCCGGGTCGACGACCTGCACGACGACGCGAGCCTCGTCGCGGCGCTCGCGGCCACGGCGGCGCTGGTGCACGGCCGGGCGGCGCACCGCGCGAACCCCGGGGGACCGATCGACGCGGCTTCGGTGGCGGACGCGCTGCCCGGGACGATCGCCGAGCTGCTCCGCGAGACGGCCTCCTGAGGGCCCGCAGGCCGGGCCGGGCTCGTGAGCGAGGTCGAGCCGGCCCGCTGAGCCGGCCCGCCGGGCCGGGCACACTGGCCCCGTGACGCTCACGCCCGACCTGCACCGCCGCATCGACGACCTCCTCGCCGGCGGCGGCCGCCGGCTCCTCGGCATCGCCGGCTCGCCCGGAGCGGGCAAGTCGACCCTCGCCGTGCAGGTCCGGCAGGCGTACCCGCACGTCGCCGTGGTCCCCATGGACGGGTTCCACCTCGCCCAGACCGAGCTGGAGCGGCTCGGCCGCGCCGACCGCAAGGGCGCCCCGGACACGTTCGACGCCGCCGGCTTCGTCGCGCTGCTGCGCCGCCTGCGGGACCCGCACCCGGGCGAGACCGTGTACGCGCCCGAGTACCGCCGTGACCTGCGCAACGGGGTCGCAGGGGCGATCGCCGTGCCCGCCGACGTGCCGCTCGTGGTCGTGGAGGGGAACTACCTGCTGCTGGGCACGCACGGGTTCGGGCCGGTCGCGGACCTGCTCGACGAGCGCTGGTTCGTGGCGCCCGACGACGCAGTTCGCCTCGAGCGGCTCGTCGCCCGGCACGAGGCGTTCGGCAAGGCCCCTGACGCGGCGCGCGCCTGGGCGCACGGGTCCGACGAGCGCAACGCCGTGCTCGTCGCGCCGACCGCCGCCCGGGCGGACGTGGTCGTCCGGCCGTCCTGAGCCCGCCCACGGACCCGCGCCGCGGCCGGCCGCGCCCGTGATGCGACCGCCGGGGCGGCCGTCCCGAGCAGGAGTGCGACACTGGGCGCCGTGAGTCAGTACCCCGCCCGTGCCGTCGTCGATCTCGCGGCCGTCCGCGGCAACGTGCGCAGCCTGGCCGCGCACGCGCCGACCGCCCAGGTCATGGCCGTCGTCAAGGCCGACGCGTACGGGCACGGGCTCGTGCCCAGCGCCCGCGCCGCCGCGGACGCCGGTGCCACGTGGCTCGGCGTCGCCCAGGTCCCCGAGGCGCTCGAGCTGCGGCGTGCCGGGGTCGTGGGGCCGCGAGTCCTCACCTGGCTGTACGCCCCGGGCGCACCGCTGCGCGAGGCCGTCGAGGCGGACGTCGACGTGTCCGTGAGCGCCGCCTGGGCGCTCGACGAGATCACCGCCGCCGCCCGCGCCGCCGGCCGGACGGCGCGCGTGCACCTCAAGGTCGACACGGGCCTGGGTCGCAACGGGCTGACGCCCGCCCAGCTCGACGACGTGCTCCCCGCGGCGCTCGCCGCGCAGGCGGAGGGTGCGGTCGAGCTCGTCGGGGTCTGGTCGCACCTCGCGTTCGCCGACGAGCCCGCGCACCCGACCGTGCGGGCGCAGGCCGTCGTGTTCGCCGAGGCCGTGCACCGGCTGGAGACCGCGGGCGCCCACCTGGAGGTCCGGCACCTGGCCAACTCCGCCGCGACGCTGACCGACCCCGCCGTGCACTACGACCTCGTGCGCCCGGGGATCGCCGTGTACGGGATCTCGCCCGTGCCGCAGGTCGGCGGGCCGGAGCGGTTCGGGCTGGTCCCGGCCATGACGCTCGAGGCGGAGCTCGCGACCGTCAAGCCGGTCCCCGGCGGGCACGGCGTGTCCTACGCCCACCAGTACGTGACGACGCAGGACACCGTGCTGGGTGTCGTGCCCCTCGGGTACGCGGACGGGGTGCCGCGGCACGCGTCCGGCACGCAGGACCGCCCGGGTGGTCCCGTGCGGGTCGGCGGGCGGACCGTCGGGGTCACCGGACGGGTCTGCATGGACCAGGTGGTGCTCGACCTCGGCCCTGGCGCCACCGACCGGGCGGGCGACCGCGTCGAGCTGTTCGGCACCGGCGCGGACGGCGGCCCGACGGCGCAGGACTGGGCCGACGCCGCCGGCACGATCGCGTACGAGATCGTCACCCGCGTCGGCGCACGTGTGCCGCGCGTGCACGTGGACAGCGAGGCGGCGCTGCTCGAGGCCGCAGTCACCGGCGTCACCGAGGTGGTCCGGTGAGCGACCTGACCTCGGGGCTGGTGGTCCGCCTGCCCGACGCCGACGCGACCCGGTCGTTCGGGCGCTCGCTCGCCCGGGTGCTGCGGGCGGGCGACCTCGTGGTCCTGACCGGCGACCTCGGGGCGGGCAAGACGACGCTCACGCAGGGCATCGGCGCCGGCCTGCACATCCGCGGCCAGGTCGCGTCGCCGACGTTCATCATCGCCCGCGAGCACCCGCCGCTGCCGCGCGACGACGGGTCGCGCGGGCCGGCGCTCGTGCACGTCGACGCCTACCGCCTCGGTTCGCTCGACGAGGTGGACGCGCTCGACCTCGACTCGAGCCTCGACGAGGCCGTGACGGTCGTCGAGTGGGGCGAGGGATGGGTCGAGGCGATCGCGTCCGACCGCCTGGAGGTCACGCTGCAGCGGCCGCGCGGCGACCACGACCCGTCCGGGCACGCGCCCACCGACCACGAGGCGCTCGACGCCGCCGCGGGGGAGCGGACCGTCACCGTCCGGGCCGTCGGCGACCGGTGGGCGGGCGTCGTGCTGCCCGACCCCGACACCACCACCAGCTCAGGAGGCTGACGCGATGCCCGTCCTGGCCCTCGACACCTCGTCGTCCGTCGCGGTCGCCGTGGTCGACGACGACGGCACGCTGCTCGCCGCCCGCTCCGACGACCAGCCGAGGCACCACGCCGAGCTGCTCGCCCCGATGGTCGAGGCGGCGCTCGCGGCGGCCGGCGTCGACCGGCACGCCCTCACGGCGATCGTGGTCGGCACCGGCCCGGCGCCGTTCACCGGGCTCCGCGTGGGCCTCGTCACCGCCCGCACGCTCGGCCTGGCGCTCGGCATCCCGGTGCACGGCGTGCCCAGCCTGGACGCCGTGGCGGCGACGGCCTCGCGGAGGCTCCCGGCGGGCACCGACGTGCTCGTCGCGACGGACGCCCGTCGGCGTGAGGTCTACTGGTCGCTCTACCGGCTCGGCGGCCCGGGGACGGTCGAGGTGCTCGTCGCACCCGAGGTCGCGGCTCCTGCGGACGTCGCGGCCGACCCGCGGGCAGCCGGTGCGCTCGTCGTCGGGCGTGGTGCCGCGCTGTACCCCGTGCTGACCGGAGCCGGTGCGCCGGTGGAGCAGCTGCCCGTCCCCGGCGTGACGGGGGCACCCGGGATCCTCGGCATGCCGGGCGTGGGCCAGGAGCCCGCCGTGGTGGCGCCCCCGGTGCTCGACGTCGACGTGGACCCGGCGGAGCTCGCCCGGCTGGCGCTCGACCGGACGGCGGCGGGTCAGGTCCTCGACAGCGAGCCCCTGTACCTGCGCCGCCCGGACGCGGTGCCCTCGGCGGGCGGGAAGCGCGTCCTCGGATGACCGCGCTCGTCGTCCGGTCGCTGTGCCCGCTGGACGTGCCGGCGGTCGTCCGGATGGAGGGCGAGCTGTTCGGCGCCGGCGCGTGGTCGCGCGAGTCGATCGTCGAGGAGCTGTCCGGCCCCGGGCGCTGGTACGTCGGGGCGGTCGACGGCGACACGGGTGAGCTCGTGGGGTACGCCGGGCTCTGGTTCGACGGGTTCGACGCCCAGGTCATGACGATCGGCACGGACGTCGCCCACCAGCGCCGCGGCGTCGGCCGCCGCCTGCTCGCCGAGCTGCTGGACCGGGCCCGGACCCTGGGCGCCGGGGCCGTGCTGCTCGAGGTGCGGGTCGACAACGAGCCCGCGCTGCGCCTGTACGAGAGCGTCGGCTTCGAGCGGATGGGCCTGCGCCGCGGGTACTACCAGCCGGAGAACACCGACGCGTGGACGATGCGGCTGGACCTGAGAGACGACAGGCCTGAACAGGGGGACGGATGACGACGAGGTCCGACGTGCTGGTGGACGCGCCGACGCTGGCGGCGGCGCTCGCGGGCGACGAGCCACCGGTGGTGCTCGACGTGCGGTGGGCGCTCGGCCGGACCGACGGTCTCGAGGGGTACCTCGCGGCGCACGTGCCCGGCGCGGTGTACGTCGACCTGGAGACGGAGCTCGCCGCGCCGCCGAGCCCGCAGGAGGGACGGCACCCGTTGCCCCAGGTCGGGAGGCTCGAGGCCGCGGCCCGGAGGTGGGGGGTGCGCGACGACCGCGCGGTCGTCGTCTACGACGCCGTCGGCGGGATGTCCGCTGCGCGCGCCTGGTGGCTGCTGCGGTGGGCCGGGGTGGACGACGTGCGGCTGCTCGACGGCGGCATCGACGGCTGGGTCGCCGCCGGCCTCGGCGTCGAGGCGGGCGACGTGGTCCCCGAGCCGGGCGACGTGGTGCTGGTCCCCGGTGCGCTCGCGACCGTGACGGCCGACGAGGCGGCGGCCTGGGACGGTGCGCTGCTCGACGCCCGCGCCGCCGAGCGGTACGCGGGGGAGGTCGAGCCGGTCGACCCGCAGGCGGGCCACATCCCCGGCGCGGTGAGCGTGCCGACCGCGGGCAACCTCTCGGCGGACGGGTCGTTCCTGCCGGACGAGGCGCTGCGGGCGCGGTTCCGGGACGTGACCGGTCCGGTCGCCGTCTACTGCGGCTCCGGCGTCACGGCCGCGCACCAGGTGGCGGCGCTCGCGGCCGTCGGTGTCGAGGCGGCGTTGTACCCCGGGTCGTGGTCGCAGTGGTCGAACGACCCGGACCGTCCGGTGGCGACGGGACGCTGACCCGTCCGGGACACCGAGGGCCGCGACCCCAGGTCGGGATCGCGGCCCTCGTCGGCGCTGCGCAGGGTCAGACGGTCTGCGACGCGTCCGCGTACGTGTGGCGCGGTGCGCGCGGGTGGTGCGTCCCTGCACCCTCGCGGTGGCCCACGTTGACGACGAGCAGCGACTGCCAGCCGTTCTCGGCGAAGAACTCCTCGTCGATGCCCTGGGTGTCCATGCCGCCCATCGGGCCGACGTCGAGGCCGGCGGCGCGCAGGCCGACGAGGAGGTAGCCGGTCTGGATGAGCGCGTTGGTGCGGGCCATCTGCTGGCGCTGCTCCAGCTGCGGGTCGAGCGCGTCGGACAGCGCGGCCATGTGCGGCGCGAGCGTCGGGATGTGCTTGTGGAAGCCGGGGTCGGCGGCGAGCACGAGCGTGACGGGCGCGGCGAGCACGCGCTCGCGGTTGCCCTCGTTCATGTGCGCGGCGAGGCGGGCGCGCGCCTCGGGGGTCCGGACGACGAGGAGCCGCAGCGGGATCGTGTTGAGGGCGGTCGGCCCCCACTTGACGAGGTCGTAGACGGCGGCGAGCTGCTCGTCCGAGACGTCCTCGGGGGTGAAGGCGCCGACGGAGCGGGCCTCGCGGAACAGAAGGTCGGCGACGTCGTCGGAGACGGCGAGGTCGGGCGTCGGGAAGTCGAGCCCGTCGAGGACAGTCACGTCAGTGGTCATGTGTGGTTGAAGCGTCAACTACCGCCGGGGATTCCGGAGAGCGGGCGTGACGCTGGTCACACGTCGGGCCCACCTATCCTGGACGGCATGGCAGACCCCCTCGTCCTCGGCATCGAGACCTCGTGCGACGAGACCGGCGTCGCGCTCGTGCGCGGCCACGACCTGCTGGTCGACGCGGTCGCGAGCTCGGTCGACGAGCACGCGCGCTTCGGCGGCATCATCCCCGAGATCGCCTCGCGCGCGCACCTCGAGGCCATGGTGCCGACCATCGAGCGCGCGCTCGCGACCGCCGACGTCTCCCTCGGAGAGGTGGACGCGATCGCGGTCACCGCCGGCCCGGGCCTCGTCGGCCCGCTCACGGTCGGTGCGTCGGCCGCGAAGGCGCTGGCCCTCGGGCTCGGCAAGCCCCTCTACGGCGTCAACCACGTCATCGGGCACGCCGTCGTCGACGAGCTCGTCGACGGGCCGTTCCCCGAGCGGGTCATGGCCCTGGTCGTCTCCGGCGGGCACTCCTCGCTGCTGCTCGTCGACGACACCGTGAACGTCACCGAGCTCGGCTCCACGCTCGACGACGCGGCGGGGGAGGCGTTCGACAAGGTCGGCCGCCTGCTGGGCCTGCCGTACCCCGGCGGCCCGCACATCGACCGGCTGGCCCGCGACGGCGACCCGACGGCGATCCGTTTCCCCCGTGGCCTGACCGCCCCCAAGGACCAGGCGGACCATGCCGCGAACTTCTCGTTCTCGGGCCTCAAGACGGCCGTCGCCCGCTGGGTCGAGACGCAGCAGGACGCCGGTCGCGAGATCCCGCTGAACGACGTCGCGGCGTCGTTCGCCGAGGCCGTCGCGGACGTGCTCACCGCGAAGACGATCGCGGCGTGCCGACGGCACGACGTGACCACGCTCGTCGTCGGCGGCGGGTTCTCCGCCAACTCCCAGCTGCGCGACATGGCCGCCAAGCGCTGCGCCGAGGCCGGCATCGAGCTGCGGATCCCGCCGATCCGGTACTGCACGGACAACGGCGCGATGATCGCGGCCCTCGGGTCGGCCGTGGTGCGCCGGGGGCTGCCGCCCTCGTCGCTCGACATCCCGGTCGACTCGTCGATGCCGCTGACGCGGGTGCTCGTCTAGCTCAGACGCGTGCCACGTCCCGGTCGCGTGCCGGCCGGGCCCAGGCCCGCCACACGCGCGCGCCGAGCAGGTACGGCACGAGGAACACGACGAGGTACAGCACGAGCAGGCGCCACGTCGCCTCGGTGCCGACCGAGATGGCGTCGGCCGTGGACGTGTACGTGGTCACGGCGCCGAAGGTCGTGTGCTCGACCGTCCCGCCGCCCATCGCCTCCAGCGTGTCGAGCGTGCCGGCCGCGTACGCGAGGCTGAGGAACAGCAGCGCCGCGACGGCGAGCCCGCCCCACACGCCCCCGGTGCCCCAGCGCGGCACGGGCCGGCCGAGCTCCGCGAGGTACCCGTCCGCGAGCACGCGGGGACGGCCGAGGTCGGCGACGGCCCGGGCCATGCCGACCTCGGCCGCGGTCGCGGTCAGCTCGGTGCGCAGCTCGCGCGTGACGCGCGCGTTCTTCGGGTAGTCCTGCATGGCCCAGGAGAAGCGCTGCAGGTAGCGCTCGCGGACGATCCGGTCGCGCAGCGACAGGCGCGGGCTGGCGGTCATGACGCCTCCTCGGCGGGGGTGGTCTCGGGGCTTGCCGTGGTGAGGGTGCCGGCGCGGCCCAGCAGGGCGGCCGCCGTGCGTCCGAGCGCCGCCCAGGCCTGCGCGGCGCGGGCGAGCTCGGCAGTGCCGTCGGGCGTCGGGACGTAGTACTTGCGGGCCGGTCCGGCGCTCGAGGCGACGAGCCGGCTCGCGACGAGGCCGTCGCGCTCGAGCCGGTTGAGCACGGGGTAGACCGTGCCCGCCGACATGTCGTCGAGGCCCGCGTCCTGCAGCCGGGTGACGAGCTCGTAGCCGTAGGACTCGCGCTCGGTGAGCACGGCGAGGACCAGCATGGGCAGGACGCCCTTGAGGAGCTGGGTGTCGGACATATGAGGACGGTATGACCCGCTAGTAGGTAATGGCAAGTACCAATCCATGCCGATGTCATGTTTGTGGGTGATTGACAGGGTTTGTCCCGAGGGGTGCACTGGGGGCGTCCCGAGGAGACGCCGATGTCGCCACGCCCCCGCCCCGCCCAGCACCGCCCCGCAGCCCCCGTCCCGGAGCGGCCACACGCAGCACCCCGATCGACCGCCCGGTGCCGCCGGTGGTGGGCAGCGGCGGCCACCCTGACGGTCGGCGCGCTCCTCGCCGCCGTGCCCGTGGCACCGGCCGCCGCCGACGACCCCGCCCCCTTCACGTTCCTCGTCGTCCCGGACACCCAGAACTACGTCAGCAGCGTGGCGAACGACCCGGTCATGGCCGCGCAGACGCAGTGGATCGTGGACCACCGAGCGGAGCTGAACCTGGCATTCGTCGCCGGGCTCGGGGACATCGTCGGCGTCGAGACGTCGACCCTGCAGTGGCAGCGTGCGTCCGACCACCTCGCCGTCCTCGACGCCGCGGGCGTGCCGAACAGCGTGATCCCCGGCAACCACGACATCGACCTCGCGACCGGTCAGGCCCTGCGCTACCAGCAGTTCTTCCCGCCGAGCCGGTACTCGGGCGCGTCGTGGAACTCGCCGGCGGCGTCCTACGGCGGGTACCTCGGGCAGAACCAGTTCGGCCCCGACGAGGTCGACCGGCAGAACCTCGACAGCTACTCGCTGTTCAGCGCGAGCGGGCTCGACTTCCTCGTCCTCAACCTCGAGTACAACCCGCCCGACGCGGCCCTGGCGTGGGCCCGACGGGTGCTCGCCGCCTACCCGCAGCGCCGCGCGATCCTCGTCACGCACTCCTACGTGGACGTCTCGGGCGCGCTCAGCACGCAGGTGCTCCGCGCCGACGGCGGCAACAGCGGCCAGGACCTGTGGGACGACCTGGTCTCGACGAGCTGCTCGATCTTCCTGGTGGTCAACGGCCACTTCTACGACGACGACGAGTCCGAGGCTCGCCGCACCGACACCAACTCCTGCGGGCAGCCCGTCCAGGCGGTCCTCAGCGACTACCAGGGGCGCGCGCACGGCGGCGACGGGTGGCTGCGGTACTACACGTTCGACCCCGCGGCGAACCAGATCCGCGCGACCACGTACTCGCCGACCCTCGGGCAGCTCGAGACCGACGACGACAGCGCGTTCGTCCTGCCCTACGACATGGGCGGGACCACGCCACCCCCGCCGACACCGCCCCTCGCGGCGGACACGTTCGGCCGCACGCTCACGGGCGCCTGGGGCGCGGCCGACCCCGGCGGCACGTGGACGCTCACGGGGGGGAACGCGCGCTTCACGGTGGCGGGCGGGACCGGCCGCCAGGCGCCCCTGCCGGGCGGCACGGTGACGGCGAACCTCACGGCCGTGTCGTCGGCCGCGACGGACCTCACGACGACGTTCGCGCTCGACCGCGTCCCCGACCAGGCGGTGTACACGACGGTCGCCGGCCGGCTCGTCGGGACCGGCGCGTACGGCGCGCGGCTCAAGGTGCTGCCCGGGGGAGCGGTCCAGCTGCACGCCGAGCGGTCGGGGACGGTGCTGGCGGGCGGGACGCTGCCCGGCGTCGTGCTCACGGGCGGCCAGCGGCTGCGCGTGCGGGTGCAGGTGCAGGGCACGGCCCCCACGACGGTCCGCGTGAGGGCGTGGCTCGACGGCGCACCGGAGCCGACCACCTGGCACGCCACGGCCACCGACGCGACGGCCGCGCTGCAGGGGCCCGGCGGCATCCGGATCTCCACCTACGTCAGCGGCGGAACGACGGGCGGTGCGGTCACGGCCTCGTTCGACGACGTCCTGGCCACGACCGTCGGCGCGCCGCCCCCGCCTCCGGTCAACCAGCCGCCGCAGGCCGTCGTGGGCGCCACCGTCACCGGCCTGTCGGTCGCGGTGGACTCGTCGGGGTCGACCGACGCCGACGGCACCGTGGTGACCCGCTCGTGGGCGTTCGGCGACGGCGGCACCGCGACCGGCCTCACCGCGTCGCACACCTACGCGACCGCGGGGACGTACACCGTGACGCTCACCGTGACGGACGACGACGGCGCCACCGGCACCGCGACGCGCGCCGTCACCGTGACCGCGCCGCCGCCGCCCGGGAACACCCTCGCCGCCGACACGTTCACGCGCACCGCGACGCGCACCTGGGGCGCGGCCGACACCGGCGGCACCTGGACGGCCGGCGGCGGCACGGCGGCGTTCTCCGTGGCGTCCGGGTCGGGTGTCCTGCAGGTCGCGCCCGGGGCCACGCTCACCGGCACGCTCGCGGCCGTGTCGTCGACCGCGACCGACGCGCAGGCCACCGTCTCGCTGTCCGCGATCCCCGACAACACCCTGTACGCGGCGGTCTCCGGCCGGGTCGTCGGTACCGCCGACTACGCGGCACGGGTCAAGGTGCTCGCCGGCGGGGGAGTGCAGCTGCACCTCGTGCGCGGCGGCACGGCGCTCGCGGGCGGCACGCTCGCCGGTCTGACGCTGACCCCCGGGGCGGTGCTGCACGTCCGCACGCAGGCGGTCGGCACGTCGCCCACCACGCTGCGGGCCCGCGCCTGGCTGGACGGCACGGCCGAGCCGTCGACGTGGCAGTACACCGCCAGCGACGCCACGGCGGCACTCCAGGCCGCGGGCTCGGTCCGGCTGATGACCTACCTGTCCGGCGCCACGACGACGGGCGCGGTCACGGTCCGGTGGGACGACCTCGCGGCGACGACGGTGCCGTGACGGGCGCCGACGCCGTGACGAGCGCCGGTGCGGTGACGGGTGCCGCTCAGAGCGGGCGGCCCGCCTTCATCTCCGCGACGAGCGAGCGCACCACGGCGTCGAGCTCGCCCGCGTTGCGCCGGGCGACGGCCCGCTGCCGCTGGTAGGACGCGCCCCGCCGCAGGATCACGCGCACCTGGTCGAGCTCGGCGCTGCACCCGAGCCGCTCGGCGACGGGCGCGAGCTCGACGAGCCACCTGCCCACCGAGTCCGTGACGAGCTCCTCGTCACCGGCGGCGTTGGTGATGATGATCGCGTCCATGCCGTAGCGCGCCGAGCGCCACTTGTTCTCCTGCGTGAACCACGGCGGGAGAGTCGGCAGGGTCTCGCCGCGGTCGAGCATCGAGGAGAAGTGCTCGACGAAGCAGTGGGTGAGCGCCGAGATCGCCGTGACCTCGAGCAGGTTCGCCGCGCCGTCGGCGACCCGCATCTCGAGCGTCCCGAACCGGGGCGACGGGCGGATGTCCCACCGGATCTCGTCGAACTGGTCGATGACGCCGGTGTGCAGCATGTCGCCCACGTATTGCTCGAGCTGCTCCCACTGCTCGAACCCGAACGGCAGCCCGGCGGTCGGGAGCTGCTGGAAGAGCAGGGCCCGGTTCGACGCGTACCCGGTGTCCTTGCCGGCCCAGAACGGCGACGACGCCGACAGCGACTGGATGTGCGCGAACACCGTGAGCATCGCGCGGCTCAGCGGCAGCACCTTGTCCCGGTCCTCGATGCCCACGTGCACGTGCACGCCGTAGATGAGCATCTGCCGCCCCCACCACTGGGTGCGGTCGATGAGCGTGGCGTAGCGCTCCTTGTCGGTGACCTTCTGCTGCGCCCAGTTGGCGAACGGGTGCGTGCCACCGCCCATGAGCTCGATCCGCAGGGGAGCGGCGGCCGCGGCGACCTCGTCGAGCGAGCGCCGCAGGTCCGCCCCGGCGTCGGCGACGGTCCGGCACTTGCCCGACGCGATCTCGACGGTGTTGAGCAGCAGCTCCTGCTTGATGTGCGGGTGGTCGGTGCCGTCCTCGGGCCGTACGGCGGCGAGCACGGCCTCGGCGGCCTGCCGCAGGTCGCCCGAGTCGGCGTCGACGAGCGCGACCTCCCACTCGATGCCCACGGTCGACCGCTCCGACCGGGCGAACGGCAGCGTGACGGGCGCGGCCATCAGACGGGCTCCACCACGAGGACCTCCTGGTGCCCGGCGACCCGTGTGAGGACCACCGTCGACTCGGCGTCGCCGCGCAGGTCGAGCTGCTTGCGCAGCTGCTCGGGCACCACGGCGGTGCCGCGCTTCTTGATGGTGAGCCGTCCGACGCCCCGTTCGCGCAGGTAGGTGCGCAGCCGCTTGAGCCCGAACGGCATGACGTCGAGCACCCGGTAGCCGCGCAGCACCGGGTCGTGGACCAGCTCGTCGGACGTCACATAGGCGATGGTGGGGTCGACGAGCGTCCCGCGCACCCGCTCGGCGGCCTCCGCGACGAGACCTGCCCGGATCACCGCGCCGTCCGGCTCGTACAGGTACGCGGCGACAGGACCGACGGACGCCTGCGCACGGGTGCCGTGCACGGCGTGCGACTGGTCGCCGGCGAGCACGAGCGCCGAGCGCCCGGGGCCTTCCGGGGCGAGCGAGCCGAACCACAGGCCCAGCTCGACGACGTCCCCGTCGACCGACACCCACTGCGCGCGGGCGTCGTCGGGCAGGGCCGAGTGCGGCACGCCGGGGCCGAGCTTGAGCCCGAGCTGCGGGACCGCCGAGCGGAGGGCGAGCACCGCGTCCAGCGGCGGCGCGTACGCGGCCGGGTCGAACAACCGGCTGCCTGACGAGGTCCGGCGGGCCGGGTCCGCGTACACGCCGTCGACCCCCTCCGCGGCCAGGTCGAGCGCGAGCCCGTCGCCGTGCCGCACCACGGCCTCGGGGAAGTGGCGCAGGTTCACCGTCGCGACGGCCGCGGTCGCCTCGTCGACGTCCGTGGCCAGCACGCGCAGGCCGACGGCCGCGAAGGCCATCGCGTCTGCGCCGATGCCGCACGTGAGGTCCGCCACGTGGGTGCATCCTGCGTCGCGGTACCGGCGGGCGTGGTGGGCGGCGACCGTGAGGCGGGTGGCCTGCTCGAGGCCCGCGGGCGTGAAGAGCATGCCGTCCGCGAACTCGCCGAGCTTGGCCCGGGCCTTGGCGCGCAGGCGGGACTGCGTGAGGGCCGCCGCCACCAGGCCGGGGTCCAGGCCTTCGTCGCGCAGCCGGGTGGACAGCGTCATGGCGAGAGCCTCGTCGTACGGCGGCAGGGCGGAGAGCAGGGCCCACCCGTCCGGGCTGAGCAGCGAGGCGAGACCGGCGGCGTCCATCCCGTGATCCTCGCACCTGGACGGCCGCCGACGGCGTCCATCGGCTGCTCGTTGGCACTCGCCTTGACCGAGTGCTAACGCATTCCTAGAGTGGGCAACTGGCACTCTCCCGGTGAGAATGCCAACGGCGCACCGGCCGCGGCACCCGCGACGACGTGGACGGCACGCCATACGGACATCAGTGAACGACTCACATGCGAAGGGGAGGTCCGCTGTGTCGGTCTCCATCAAGCCCCTCGAGGACCGGATCGTCGTCAAGACGCTCGACGCCGAGACGACGACCGCCTCGGGTCTGGTCATCCCCGACAGTGCCAAGGAGAAGCCCCAGGAGGGCGAGGTCCTGGCCGTGGGCCCCGGCCGTGTCGACGACAACGGCAACCGTGTGCCGCTCGACGTCGCGGTCGGCGACAAGGTCATCTACTCGAAGTACGGCGGCACCGAGGTCAAGTACGCCGGCGAGGAGTACCTGATCCTCTCGGCGCGCGACATCCTCGCGGTCGTCGTCAAGTGACTGATCGGGCGCCGGGCCGCTGACAGCAGATGTCGCGGCCGGCGCCCGGCGCACGAGAGCCCCCTCCCGGTTCGGGAGGGGGCTCTCGTCGTCTTCGGCTGCGGTGCGCCAGGCGGAGCGTCAGTTGGCGACGCGACGTGCGCTGCGCTGCGCGAGCACCGCTGCCCGCTCGTCCTCCGAGAGGCCGCCCCACACGCCGTACGGCTCGCGGACGGCGAGCGACTGCTCGCGGCACTGCTTGAGGACGGGGCACGTGGCGCAGATGGCCTTGGCCGCCTCGGCCCGACGGCGGCGGGCGGATCCCCGCTCGCCCTCCGGGTGGAAGAACAGGTCCTGGTCGGCGTCGCGGCAGGCGCCGTCGAACTGCCACTCCCAGAGGTCCATCACCGGACCGGGCAACCGCGAGATCTCGGCCATGCGTTCCTCCTCGGTCATCGCGACCGCCCAGCGGTGGGCGGCGCTCATGTCGTGCTCGTGTCGTGCGTGGTGCTGTGCGACCCGCAGCTCGAGCCGCGGGTGAAGCGATGTGCCGCCAACCTACAACCGCGCCAGAAGTTGTTCAAGAGTGTGTCGCCCATTGGAGTGATGACGCGATTCTGACCGTCTGCCCAGGTCGCGGCGGTGCCGTTCGCCCGTCTGCCGCGCGCGACCCGACGGGTGCTCCTGGCCAGTCCTGGCAGAATCGCGTCATGGTCCCCGAGCGTGACGAGGAGTCGGCCACGACGGCGACGGACGAGTCGACCCTGGGCGCGCCCGCTCCGGCCCTCGCCGTCGCCGCGGTCGCACGCCGCCTCGGCGTCGCCCCCGCCACCCTGCGGACCTGGGACCGGCGGTACGGGCTGGGCCCGTCCGAGCACTCGGCGGGTGCCCACCGGCGCTACAGCGCGGTCGACGTCGAGCGGCTGCTCGTCATGCGCCGGCTCACCCTCGACGGCGTCGCGCCGGGCGAGGCGGCACGCGTCGCGCTCGCGACCGACGTCCGCGTGACCGGCGCGACCGCGGACGTGCCCCGCCAGGCCGAGGCCCCGGGTCGCACCCCCGTGGTGGTGACGCCGACCGACCTCGTCGACGCCGCCCTCGCCGGCGACGGCGACCGGTGCACCCGTCTGCTGCGGCTCGACCACACCGGCGACCCCGGCCGCGGCGGGGTGGCCGCCTGGTGGACCCTGCTCGTCGAGCCTGCCCTCGCCGACCTCGCCCGGCGCACCGTCGTGGACACCCCCGGCGTCGACGCGGAGCTGACCCTGCGCGCCGCCGCGCTCGGGGCGCTGCGCGTGCACGCCGGCCGACCGCCGGCCGTCGGCGCCGCCGTGGTGCTGGTCCTCGTCCCACCCGGCGAGGCGCGTCCCCTCGGCGTCCACGCGCTCGCCGCCGCGCTCGCGGCGGACGGGGTCGACGCCCGGATCGTCGGGGGACCCGTCGGGCCGCACCACGCCGTCGAGCTCGTGGTGATGACCCGGGCCGCCGCCGTCGTCACCGTCGGGCGACGGGTCGACCCCGACCTCGCCGTCGTGACCCGGCTCGCGCACGACCGGCCGGACGTCCCGCAGTTCGTCATGCTGCCCCCGGCGGCGGCGGACGCGGTGCCGTTCGAGAGGTCGGTCCACGTCGCGCGGTCGTTCACCGGGCTGCTGCACGAGGTGCTCGCGGTGGTGGGGCACGCGACCGTGCGGTGAGCTGCGCGAGCGTCGTCGTCGCCTGACCGGCGGTCGACATTCCCCGACAGGCCGCGCAACGCCGGACGAACCACCGTGACGCATGCGTGACAATTCAGGCTGCACCTAACGTCCCGGGTCACCCCGGCCGATAACTAAGCACGTGGCCGCCATGCGGACACCACACACAGCGGCAGCGTCGACGATCCGACGCCTGCCGGTCACCGACGACGAGGGGAGCACCCATGGCAGGAGTCGTGGTCTGTCACGGCTCGGCAGTGGTGCGCGAGCGTCTGGTCGTCACGTCGATCGGAGTGCCCGCGCTGACCCCCGTGCGCGCCGCCGCCGGCGTGGACGAGCTCATCGCGCTCGCCCGGCGCATCCCGCCGACGATCGTGCTGCTCGACGCCCACCTGCCTGCCCCCGGCTCGACCGAGGCGATCCGGCGGCTGCGTGCCGTCGCGCCCGGCGCCGCGGTCGTGCTGCTCGCCTCGCCCGACGACGGCCCGGCGCTCGACCGGGCCCTCGCGCTCGGTGCGCGGGGCTTCCTCGCGCCCGACGTCGGCCGGCCCGAGCTGTCCGCCGTCGCGGCGCACATCCTGGCCAGCCCCGTCCTGGCGGCGTCGAACGGCCGGGCCCCCGGCGTCGACGTGCCCAGCCCCGTGGTCGCCCACGAGAGCGACGCGAACGGCCGCCCCGGCGCCGTACGTGCCCTGTCGCCCGTGGCCGTCGACGATGCCCGTGCCCCGCAGGAGCTCCCGGCCCCCGTCCCGACGGGCGTCGCCACCGGCGCCGCCCTCACGAAGCGGGAGATCGAGGTCCTGGTCGGCATGAGCAACGGGCGCTCCAACGCCCAGATCGGCGCCGAGCTGTTCCTGTCCGAGGACACGGTCAAGACGCACGCGCGGCGGCTCTTCCGCAAGCTCGGCGCCAAGGACCGTGCCCAGGCCGTCGCGATCGGGCTGCGCCGCGGGCTCATCCGCTGACCCGTCCGCCCCCCGGGACCGTCGGCGGAAGTGCCGCCGAGCCGACGTATCCTGAGGGGATGACGGAGCTGGGACACTCGCCCGCCGACCCCTTCGCGCGGATCGGCCTCACCTACGACGACGTGCTCCTGCTCCCGGGGGAGACCGACGTCATCCCGAGCGAGGTCGACACGACCTCCCGCCTGACGCGCGAGATCTCCGTGCGCGTCCCGCTGCTGTCGGCGGCCATGGACACCGTGACCGAGTCGCGGATGGCCATCGCGATGGCCCGTCAGGGCGGCATCGGCATCCTGCACCGCAACCTGTCGATCGCCGACCAGGCCCACCAGGTGGACCTGGTGAAGCGCTCGGAGTCCGGGATGATCACGGACCCCGTCACCACGTCGCCCGAGGCGACGCTCGCCGAGCTCGACCGGCTGTGCGGCACCTACCGGGTGTCCGGGCTGCCCGTGGTCGGCGAGGGCGGGCTGCTGCTCGGCATCATCACCAACCGCGACCTGCGGTTCGTCCCGTCGCACGAGTTCGAGACGCGGCGCGTCCGCGAGATCATGACCGCGATGCCGCTGATCACGGCCCCCGTCGGGATCGCGCGCGACGACGCGGCCGCGCTGCTCGCCAAGCACAAGATCGAGAAGCTGCCGCTGGTCGACGACGCCGGCATCCTGCGCGGCCTCATCACGGTGAAGGACTTCGTGAAGTCGGAGCAGTACCCCGACGCGACGAAGGACGGCGAAGGGCGCCTCGTGGTCGGCGCCGCGATCGGGTTCTTCGGCGACGCCTGGGAGCGGGCCACCGCGCTCGTCGAGGCCGGTGTGGACGTGCTCGTGGTCGACACCGCCAACGGGCACGCCCGCCTGATGCTCGACATGGTGCGCCGCCTCAAGTCCGACCCCGGCACCCGCCACGTGCAGGTCATCGGCGGCAACGTCGCCACCCGGCCCGGGGCGCAGGCCCTCGTCGACGCCGGTGCGGACGCCGTCAAGGTCGGCGTCGGCCCGGGCTCCATCTGCACCACCCGCGTGGTCGCCGGCGTCGGCGTCCCGCAGGTCACGGCCATCCACGACGCCGCGCAGGCGTGCAAGCCCGCCGGCGTGCCGGTCATCGGCGACGGCGGCCTGCAGTACTCGGGCGACATCGCCAAGGCGCTCGTCGCCGGCGCGGACACCGTGATGCTCGGCTCGCTGCTCGCCGGCTGCGACGAGTCGCCCGGCGACCTCGTCTTCGTCAACGGCAAGCAGTACAAGCACTACCGCGGCATGGGGTCGCTCGGGGCGATGGCGTCCCGCGGGCGCGTGTCGTACTCCAAGGACCGGTACTTCCAGGCCGACGTCACGACGGACGAGAAGATCGTGCCCGAGGGCATCGAGGGGCAGGTGCCCTACCGCGGGCCGCTCGGCGCCGTCGCGCACCAGCTGATCGGCGGCCTGCACCAGTCGATGTTCTACGTCGGCGCGCACACGATCCCCGAGCTCCAGGAGCGCGGGCAGTTCATCCGGATCACGCCCGCCGGACTCAAGGAGTCCCACCCGCACGACATCCAGATGACGGTCGAGGCCCCGAACTACACGTCCGGCCGCTGACGTCGCCGGACGGGCCGGCCGCTGACGCCGCCGGACGGGCCGGGCGTTGACGCCGCCGGACGGGCCGGGCGTTGACGTCGCCGGACGGGCCGGCCGCTGACGTCGCCGGACGGATCGGCCGCTGCGTCCCCGGGCGGATCAGCCCTGCCGGGCTCGCGCGAGTCGGGACCGAACGACCGGTGCCGGCTGGCCTGACGGGTCGCGTTCCGGCGTCGACCGCTACCAGAGCGTGCCGACCGGCTCCCGGACGGGCCACACGCCCTCGGCACCGGGGCCGTCGAGGCCCTTCTCGGCCCGCCACGCGTTGAAGCCCTCGGCCCAGGCGTGGTGCGCGGTGACCTGGTACTCGTGCAGGGTGTCGAGGTCGAGGTCCGCGAGGTGCGGGAACCGGCCGACGATCCGCTCCAGCACGTCGAGCGTCGCCACCACGTCGACGTCCGCGCTGTGCAGCGCGCCCTGCTCGACCACCCGGTAGTACCCGCACAGGTCGACGAGCTTGCGCTTGCCCTGCCGGTAGCGGTCCTCGGCGCGGTCGAGGACGAGCGGGTCGATCACGGGGCGGGCGGCGCCCAGGAGGCGGTCGGGGAGCGTCGGGAGCTTGTGGCGGCGCAGCTCGGCGTCGAGCAGGCACAGGTCGAACGCGGCGTTGTACGCGACGACCGGAACGCCCTCGCGGAACGCGTCGGCGAGGATCGTCGCGATCTCGTCCAGCGCAGGCTTGGCCGGTCCGCCGTGCTCGCGCGCGTGCTGCGTGGTGACCCCGTGGATCGCGGCGGCCGCCTCGGGGATCTCGACGCCCGGGTCGACCAGCCACGTCCGCACGTGCGTGCCGGCGGCGTCGCGGCGCACCAGCGCCGCGGTGACGATCCGGTCGTGGTCGACGTCGACGCCCGTGGTCTCCGTGTCGAACCCCAGCAACGGCCCGTCGCTCCAGCTCATCGCACCTCGTCCCTCTCGTCCCCTTGCGGCGGTCCGTCCCGGCCCCGCTGCGCCCAGGTTCGCACCGACCGCCCACACACCCGCGCACCTGCCCACGGCGTGCCGCGGGTTCGCCGACCCCCGCGGGCCGCGGCCCGAGCCCGACCTCGTGAGTTCGAGTCGAGATCGGCACCTCGAACTGCCGATCTCGACTGGGACTCACGAGCTCGCCGTCGTGAGGAGAGGTGGGGGTGGGGGCGGGCCGGGCGCGTCGGCGGGGGCGTGGGGCGGGGGTGGGCGCCGGTAGCCTGGGGCGGTGAGCAACGAGATCGAGATCGGGCGCGGCAAGCGTGGCCGCAGGGCGTACTCCTTCGACGACGTGGCCGTGGTCCCCTCGCGGCGCACGCGCGACCCCGAGGAGGTCTCCGTCGGCTGGCAGATCGACGCGTACCACTTCGACCTGCCGGTGGTCGCGGCCCCGATGGACTCCGTGATGAGCCCGGCGACGGCCGTCGCCCTCGGCGAGGCCGGCGGCCTCGGCGTGCTGGACCTCGAGGGCCTGTGGACGCGGTACGAGGACCCGACGGCGCTGCTCGCCGAGGTCGCGACGCTCGACCCGGCCCGCGCGACGACCCGCATGCAGGAGATCTACTCGGCGCCGATCCAGCCGGAGCTCATCACCGCCCGGCTCAAGGAGATCCGCGCGGCGGGCGTGACCGTGGCGGGCGCGCTGTCGCCTCAGCGGACGCAGGAGTTCTGGCGGTCGGTCGTCGACGCGGGGGTCGACCTGTTCGTGATCCGTGGCACGACGGTGTCCGCGGAGCACGTGTCCGGGCGGGCGGAGCCGCTCAACCTCAAGCGCTTCATCTACGAGCTCGACGTGCCGGTGATCGTCGGCGGCGCGTCCACGTACACCGCGGCGCTGCACCTGATGCGGACCGGTGCGGCGGGCGTGCTCGTCGGGTTCGGCGGGGGAGCGGCGCACACCACGCGGGTCTCGCTCGGCATCCACGCGCCCATGGCGACGGCCGTCGCCGACGTGGCCGCCGCTCGGCGCGACTACCTCGACGAGTCCGGCGGCCGGTACGTGCACGTCATCGCCGACGGCGGCGTCGGGCGCTCGGGCGACCTGGTGAAGGCCGTCGCGTGCGGCGCGGACGCCGTCATGCTGGGTGCCGCGCTCGCGCGGGCGACCGAGGCGCCGGGCCGCGGGTTCCACTGGGGGCCGGAGGCGCACCACCCGCACCTGCCGCGCGGCGAGCGGGTCGAGGTCGGCACGGCGGGCACGCTCGAGCAGATCCTGTTCGGGCCGGGGCACACGGCTGACGGGACGCTCAACCTCATCGGGGCGCTGCGCCGGGCGATGGCGACGACCGGGTACTCGGACCTCAAGGAGTTCCAGCGCGTCGAGGTCGTGGTGTCTCCCTACCAGCCGCACTGACGAACCGGTCGGGTTGCGGCCGCACCGACGGTCGCCGGGCGGACGCCCGGATGCACGGACGACGACGCCCGGGTGGCGGTCCACGACGGACCCGCCACCCGGGCGTCGTCGTGCGTGCTGCCCGGGTGCTGCCCGCCACGGGACCTGGATCCTGCGGGGCGCCGCCCCGCTGGCGCGCTCCGGTCATCGGAGGAAGGTGAGCAGAAGCGGCGTCATCTGCATCGATGTCTGAACGGACATTTGATTAAGTCCGAATGTGCCCGAATGTCTTGACATGACGGGCGAACCGGACGACTCTGGTCGCACAGGGGCAGGCGACAGGAGCCGCCCACGGGGACATCGGAGTCGACGTGTACGCACCGGAGCGGCACCAGCAGATCCTCGCCAGGGCGCGCACGGACGGCCGCGTGGACGTCACCGCGCTCGCCGACGAGCTCGACGTCACCCCGGAGACGATCCGCCGGGACCTCACGGCCCTCGAGCGGCACGGGCTCGTGCGGCGCGTGCACGGCGGGGCGATCCCGGTGGAGCGGCTCGGCTTCGAGCCGGGCATCGCCGACCGGGAGGGCGTCCTCGCAGGGGAGAAGGAGCGCATCGCCAAGGCCGCGCTCGACGAGGTCCCCGACAACGGTGCCGTGATCTTCGACGCGGGCACCACGACCGTCCGCCTCGCCGAGATGCTGCCCACGGACCGCGAGCTCACGGTCGTCACGCACGCGCTGCCGGTCGCCACGGTGCTCGCGTCCCGGCCCAACATCACGCTGCACCTCGTGGGCGGCACGGTCCGGGGCCGGACGCTCGCCGCCGTCGGCGCGTGGGCCCTCGCAGCCCTCGCCGACATCCACGCAGACGTCGCCTTCCTCGGGACCAACGGGCTGAGCGTCGAGCACGGCCTCACCACGCCGGACCTCGCGGAGGCCGCCGTCAAGCGGGCGCTCGTCACCAACGCGCGGCGCACCGTCGTCCTCGCCGACCACACCAAGATCGGTCGGGTCGACTTCGCGCACGTCGCACCGCTCGCCGACGTGGACACGGTCATCACCGACACCGGGGTCGCCCCCGAGCTCGTCGAGGAGATCGAGTCCGCCGGACCGAGGGTGGTGCGCGCATGATCGTCACCCTCACGCCCAACCCGAGCCTCGACCGGGCGCTCGAGCTGGACCGGCTCGTGCGCGGCGAGGTGAACCGCGCGACCGGTGCGCACGTGCACCCCGGCGGCAAGGGCATCAACGTCTCCCGGGTGCTCATCCGTCACGGCGTCCCGTCGCTCGCCGTCCTGCCGACCGGCGGCGCGGACGGCGCGCGGCTCGTCGACCTGCTCGGCGAGCGGGCCGTGCCCGTGGTGCCCGTGCCGGTCGGCGGGGACGTGCGGACCAACCTCACGATCGTCGAGTCCGGCGGTGCGACGACGAAGGTCAACGCCCCCGGGCCGGCGCTCACCGAGGACGAGGTCGACGCGCTGCTCGCCGCCGTCGAGGCGCAGCTCGTCAACCGGCCCCGCGCACTCGTCGGGGCCGGCAGCCTCCCGCTCGGCGCCCAGGAGACGTTCTTCGTGCGGGTCGCCGGGCTCGCCGCCCGGTACGCCGTGCCGTTCGCGCTCGACACCTCCGGGCTGCCGCTCGTCCGTGCCGTCCGGTCGGGCGGCCTCACGCTCGTCAAGCCGAACGACGAGGAGCTCGCCGAGCTCGTCGGGCAGGACATCGTGACCGTCGGCGACGCGGTCGAGGCCGCCCGGACCGTCATCGCCCAGGGGACCCGGGCCGTGCTGCTGAGCCTCGGCGCGCACGGCGCCCTGCTCGTCGTCGCCGAGAACGTGTGGTGGGCGGGCGGCGACCCGCTCGTCCCGGTGTCCACCGTCGGCGCGGGGGACACGACCCTCGCCGGGTTCCTCGCCGCCGAGGGGCACGCACCCGAGCGGCTGCGCCAGGCCGTCGCGTTCGGCCGCGCCGCCGTGCTGCTGCCCGGCACCGCCGTCCCCGCACCCGAAGACATCGACCTGGGCGCCGTCCGGGTCGTCGAGAGTCCCTCGCCCCACCTCGCACTGAAGGAGCTGTGAACCGTGAGCACACCGCTGATCACCCCTGACCTCGTCGCCGTCGACGTGGTCGCAGCCGACCGCGACGCCGCGACCCGGCAGCTCATCGACCTCCTCGCCGCCGCCGGCCGCGTGACCGACGCCGAGGGGTTCCACGCCGACGTCCGTGCCCGCGAGGCGCAGATGGCCACCGGGATGCCGGGCGGCATCGGCCTGCCGCACGCCCGGTCCGCACACGTGACCGCCCCGAGCCTGGCCGTGGGCAAGGTGCCCGGCGGCGTGGACTTCGGCGCCCCCGACGGGCCCGCGACGCTCGTCTTCCTCATCGCCGCTCCCGACTCCGGGGACGCCGCGCACCTGCAGATCCTCGCGGCGCTGGCCCGCCGGCTGGTCCACGAGTCGTTCCGCCAGTCCCTCAAAGACGCCACCGACGCCGCGACGGTGGCCGAGATCATCACCCGAGAGGTGGTCCCCTCATGAAGCTCGTCGCCGTCTCGTCCTGCCCCACGGGGATCGCCCACACGTACATGGCCGCCGAGGCCCTCGAGCAGGCCGGCAAGGCCGTCGGCATCGAGGTCCACGTCGAGACCCAGGGCGCCGCGGGCTCCACGCCGCTCGACCCGCAGATCATCGCCGACGCCGACGGCGTCATCTACGCCGCGGACCTCGAGGTGAAGGACAAGGACCGGTTCGCCGGCAAGCCGTTCGTCGACGTCGGCGTGAAGAAGGCCGTGCACGACGCACCCGGTGTCATCGCCGCCGCGGTCGCCGCCGTCGAGGCCGGTGTGCCCGCACCCGTGGCCGGGGCGCCGGTCGCGGCACCGGCGACCAAGGTGGACCGGAACGCCGGCGTCGGCACGCGCATCCGGCAGTGGCTCATGACCGGCGTCTCGTACATGATCCCGTTCGTCGCCGCGGGAGGGATCCTCATCGCGCTGGGCTTCATGGTCGCGCAGTTCGCCGGGGGCAGCGACGGCGTGGTCGAGGTGACCGCCATCCCGGTCAGCCACCTGCTCAACGACTTCAACGTCCTGTCCGGCATGGACTGGGCGGCCCTGCTGTTCCAGACCGGCGCGGTCGCGTTCGGGTTCCTCGTGCCGGTGCTGTCCGGGTTCATCGCGTACGGCATCGCCGACCGGCCGGGTCTCGTGCCCGGGTTCGTCGGTGGCGCGGTGTCCGTCGCCGTCGGCGCCGGCTTCCTGGGTGGCCTGGTGACCGGCTTCCTGGCCGGGTTCCTGGCCCTGTGGATCAGCCGCTGGAAGGTGCCGAAGGGCGTGCGCGGCGTGATGCCCGTGGTCGTCATCCCGCTGCTGTCGTCGTTCGTCGTCGGGATCGTGATGTTCGTGGTCATCGGGCAGCCGATCGCCAGCCTGATGAACGGCCTGAGCGACTGGCTGAACAGCCTGTCCGGCTCGAACCTCGTCCTGCTGGGCGCGCTGCTCGGCGCGATGATGGGCTTCGACCTCGGCGGCCCGATCAACAAGGTCGCCTACACGTTCGCCGTCACCGGCCTGGCCACCGAGGGCCTCGCCGCCGACGCCGTGCAGTACCGGATCATGGCCACCGTCATGGCGGCCGGCATGGTCGCCCCGCTCGCCATGGCCCTCGCCTCGTCGGCCCGCAAGCGTCTGTTCACGCACGCCGAGCAGGAGAACGGCAAGGCCGCCTGGCTGCTGGGCCTGTCGTTCATCTCCGAGGGCGCCATCCCGTTCGCGGCCGCCGACCCGTGGCGCGTGATCGTCTCGTCGCTCGTCGGCTCGTCCGTCACGGGCGGGATCGTCATGGCCGTCGGGTCCGCCCAGCGCGCGCCGCACGGTGGCGTGTGGGTGCTGCCGCTCATCTCGAACCCGTTCGGCTTCCTGATGGCCGTCGCGGTCGGCATGGTCATCACCGCCGCCCTCGTGATCGTGCTCAAGAGCGCCAAGCCCAACCCCATCGTCCAGGCGGAGCAGGCCGTCGACGAGCAGCAGGCGCAGCTCGTCCCGCAGGCCGTCTGACCCTCACCCCCGTCGTCCAGCCGTCCCCAAGGAGCAGTCATGGTCCAGCGCACCGTCGTCGTCGCGTCCCGCGTCGGCCTCCACGCCCGTCCCGCGATGCTGTTCACGCAGGCCGTCGCCGCCAGCGGCGTCCCCGTGACGATCGCCCGCCCGGGCGGCGACCCCGTGGACGCGGGCAGCATCCTGTTCGTCATGTCGCTCGGCGTCCCGCACGGCGAGGAGGTCACGCTCGCCGCGGACGGCGAGGGCGCGGATGCCGCGCTCGACGAGCTCGTCGCCCTGCTCGCCACCGACCTGGACGCCGAGGACGCGCCCGCGTCACCGGGAGGCGCGTCGTGACCGCCCCCACCGCCCACACCGTGGAGCAGCGCGTGCTGCACGGCGTCGGGGTGGGCCGGCGCGGCATCGTCGGGCCCGTGGCGCAGGTGCAGCCCGCACCGCACGTCCCCGCCGACGCGCCGCTGCTGGTCGACGGGGTCCCCGCCGACGCGCAGACCACGCGCAAGGTCGTGGACCGGGCGTTCACCGACGTGGCCGACGGGCTGCGCGACCAGTCGTCGCGGGCCACCGGCACCGTCAAGGACGTGCTCGCCGCGACGGCGCAGATGGCCGACGACAAGGCGCTGCGCAGCCAGGTGCTCGCGAAGATCGCCGCGGGGGAGCCCGTGGTCGCCGCCGTGGACGGCGTGGTGCAGATGTTCGCCACGATGTTCGAGCAGGCCGGCGGGTACCTCGCCGAGCGGGTCACCGACCTGCGGTCGGTCCGGGACCGGGTCGTCGCCCGGGCCCTCGGCCTGCCCGCGCCGGGCGTGCCCGAGCTGCACCGCCCGTCCGTCGTGGTCGCCCGGGACCTCGCCCCGGCCGACACCGCCGCGCTCGACCTCGCGAACGTCCTCGCGATCGTCACCGAGCTCGGCGGGCCCACGGGCCACACGGCCATCATCGCGGGGCAGCTCGGGCTGCCGTGCGTGGTGCGCGTCGGCGGTGCGACGGCGCTCGCCGACGGGACCGAGGTCGCCGTCGACGCCGCCGCCGGGACCGTCACCACCGACCCCGACGCCGCGCAGCGCGCCGACCTCGACCGCCGCGCCGGCGTGGAGCAGGCGCTCACGGCCGACACCGCGCCGGGCGGTACCGCCGACGGCCGCCCCGTCCAGCTGCTCGCCAACATCGGCACCGCCGAGGACGCCGAGCGCGTCGCCGTCGGGGCCGTCGAGGGGGTCGGCCTGTTCCGTACCGAGGTGCTGTTCCTCGAGCGGGCGACCGCGCCCGACGAGGAGGACCAGGCCGCCGTCTACGCGCGGACGCTCAAGGCTCTGGGCGGCCGCAAGGTGGTGGTCCGCACGCTCGATGCGGGCGCCGACAAGCCGCTCGCGTTCGCCACGCAGCCCGACGAGGAGAACCCCGCCCTCGGCGTGCGCGGCTACCGGCTGGTCCGCACGCACCCCGAGCTGCTGGAGACGCAGCTCGCCGCGCTGGGCCGCGCCCAGTCCCAGGCCGAGGCGACGCCGTGGGTGATGGCGCCGATGATCGCGACCGCCGCCGAGGCGCGGGCCTTCGCCGCTCGCGCACGGGCCCACGGCATCGCGAAGGTCGGCGTGATGATCGAGGTGCCGGCCGCGGCGCTGCGAGCGGGCGAGATCCTCGCCGAGGTGGACTTCGTCTCGCTGGGCACCAACGACCTCGCGCAGTACGCGATGGCCACCGACCGGCTCCGTGGCGAGCTCGCCGACCTGCTGGATCCCTGGCAGCCCGCCGTGCTCGACCTCGTCGACGCGACCGCCCGCGCCGGCGTCCAGGCGCACAAGCCTGTCGGTGTGTGCGGGGAGTCGGCGTCCGACCCGGTGCTCGCGCTCGTGCTCGTCGGCCTGGGCGTCACGAGCCTGTCGATGTCGGCGGGGGCCGTGCCGGCGGTCCGGTACGCGCTGCGGCACCACACCGCCGCGCAGTGCCACACGATGGCGGCCGCCGCGCTCGCGGCGGAGTCGGCCGTCGCCGCCCGGCAGGCCGTCGTCGACCTGCTGGTGCCGGACGTGCGGGAGACGCTCGGCGTCTGAGCCGGGGACGACGGGGCTGCGACGCCCCCTCGGACGGCGGTGCCGCGGGGCGGACCCCACACCCCCCGCGGCATCGCTCGGCGTCAGCGCACCGCTGCCGCTCGGTGTCGGCGCACCGCTGCCGCTCGGTGTGGGCGTACCGCTGCCGCTCGGTGTCGGCGCACCACAGAAGCTCCGCGTCAGCGCGTCGCGGCCGCCACGAGCGCCCGGGCCAGCGCGTCCACCTCGGGAGCGAGGTTGCCGGCGGCGGCGAACCGCCGTCGCGCGTACCCGAACGCCACCCCGCTCGCAGGCTCCGCGAACCCCTGCGCCCCCGCCGCGCCCGAGTGCCCGAAGGCCCCCTCCCCGAGGAACGGGTACGGCACCCCGGTCCGCTCGAACCCGAGGCCGAAGTGGTCGGCCTCGCCGGTGACCAGGTCCGTGCCGGGCGTGGCGACGGCCGACACGGCGGCCACGGACGACGCGTCGAGCAGTGCGCCGCGCCCGTCCGCGCCGATGGCCGCCGCGTACAGCCCGGCGAGCCCGCGGGCGTTGCCGACGGCCCCGGCCGACGTCTGCCCCAGCCGGCGGACCAGCGGCGAGTTGCCGATCGCCACGATGTCCGTCGGCGGGTCCGCGTCGAGGTTGAACGCGACCGACATCAGGGTCTCGCGACCCGGCGCGCCCGCCGCCCGAAGCGCCTGCTCGGCCTCGGTGAGCAGGGCGGGCTGCGAGTCGACGACGCGGTCGTCGAGCGCCTCCGGGAGCCCGAGGTGCAGGTCGAGGTCCCGTGGCGCCCGGATGCGCTGCTCGTAGACGTCCCGCAGCGACAGCCCGGTCTGCCGTCGGACGGCCTCGCCCAGCAGCGCCCCGATCACGAACGCGTGGTACCCGTAGCCGGCACCCACGGGCCACGCCGGGGCGAGCGGGGCGAGGCGCGCCGCGAGCACGGCGTCGTCGGCGAGCTCCTCGATCCGGAACCGTTCCGGCACGCCGACGAGGCCCGCACGGTGCGTGAGGACGTCCCGGACCGTCAGGACGTCCTTGCCGTGCGTGCCGAGCTCGGGCCAGTCGTCGGCGACCCGCCGGTCGAGGTCGAGGACACCCTCCTGGGCGAGCAGCGCGACCGTCAGGTGCACGGCTCCCTTGCCGGTGGAGTACACCGGCATCAGGGCCTCCGCGGGCAGCCCCACGGCGAGGTCGACGACCCGCTCGCCGTGCGCGTACGCCGCGACCTGCGCCTGCAGGCCCGGTTCCGCTGCCGCGGCGGCGGCGAACGCGTCGCGGACCCCCTCGAACCCCGGTGCGACGCTGCCGTGCACCTGCGCCGTTGCTGTCGTGCTGGTCATGCCGACCTCCCGTGCGACGGGCCGTCCCCTGTCGTCGGCCCTGCGGTCGGCACGCTACCGACGACCACCGACACCCCGGCCGGGTGAGGGGCGTGGCATCCACGGGTGGCGCGCGTACCCTGTCGCGCATGGCGCACGACCCCGGACATGCCGAGCTCCACGACCCGGAGACCGACCCGCTCGCCACCTACGTGCTGGAGCCCGACGACGTCCGCACGCTCCTCGAGCGTGTGGTTGCCTCGCCGGGTGCGGCGACCCACACGTCGCACGCCCCGTTCACCGGTGGCCCCATCGCCGCGGTCCCGCTCTCGACGCCCGACGACGTGGCGCGCGCGGCCCGCAGCGCCCGGGCGGCGCAGCGGCTGTGGGCGGCCCGGCCGCTGCGCGACCGCACGGCGGTGCTGTCGCGGGTGCACGACCTGGTGCTCGAGCGGCAGGGCGAGGTCCTCGACCTCATCCAGCTCGAGGCAGGCAAGGCGCGCGTCTCCGCGTTCGAGGAGGTGTGCGACATCGCGATCGTCGCGCGCCACTACGCGGCGCGCGCCGGCCGGTACCTGGCGACCCGCCGCGTCCCCGGTCTCATCCCCGGCCTCACGACGACGAAGGTGCTGCGGCACCCCGTCGGCGTGGTCGGCATCGTCGCCCCCTGGAACTTCCCGCTGACGCTGACCCTCGGCGACGTGCTGCCGGCCCTCGTCGCCGGCAACGCCGTGCTCCTGCGCCCCGACCCGCAGACGGCGCTGACCGCGCTGTGGGCCGCGGAGCTGCTGGAGGACGCCGGTCTGCCCGAGGGGCTGCTCCAGGTCGTCGTCGGCGACGGCCCCACGATCGGCGGCGCCGTGGTCGAGCACGCCGACCACGTGAGCTTCACCGGCTCGACCCGCACCGGGCGGGTGGTCGCGGCGCAGGCCGGGGAGCGGCTCGTGCCCGCGACCCTCGAGCTCGGCGGCAAGAACCCGATGTACGTCGCGTCCGACGTGGACGTCGAGGTCGTCGCGGAGGGGGCCGTGCGGGCGTGCTTCGTCGGCACCGGGCAGGTGTGCGTGAGCATCGAGCGCATCTACGTGCACGAGGACGTCGCCGACGAGTTCCTCGAGGCGTTCGCCCGCCGCGCGCGCGAGCTGCGGATGGGGGCCGGCCTCGACTACCGCGCCGAGGTCGGGTCGCTCACGTCGGCCGCGCAGCTCGCGACCGTCGTCGAGCACGTGGAGGACGCCCTGGGGCACGGTGCGACCGTGCTCACCGGCGGCGTGCACCGCACGGACCTCGGTCCGTGGTTCTACGAGCCGACGATCCTCACCGACGTGCCGCCCGAGGCGCGGCTGTTCCGCGAGGAGACGTTCGGGCCCGTCGTCTCGGTCTACCCCGTCGCGTCGGACGACGAGGCCGTCGCCGCGATGAACGACAGCGAGTTCGGGCTCAACGCGAGCATCTGGACGGCCGACACCCGCCGGGGGGCCGCGCTCGCCGCGCGGGTCCGGGCCGGGACCGTCAACGTCAACGAGGGGTACGTGTCGACGTGGGGCTCGATGGGCGCGCCCCAGGGTGGCGTCGGCGCGTCCGGCCTCGGGTACCGGCACGGTCGCGAGGGCCTGTGGGAGACGACGCGGCTCCAGACGGTCGCGGTGCAGCACGGCGTGCACGGCGTCCTCGGCGGTCCGGGGGTGGGTCTGCACCGGCTGTTCGACCTCGGCACCGAGACGTGGCCCCGGCTCTACACGCAGGCGCTCAGGGCGATGAAGGCGGCCCGCCTGCCCTGACCGGCCGGGCGGGGCCTTGACCGGCCTGGCGGGCCCCTGACCGCCCGGGCGGGACCTCAGGCGCCGCGGGCGGCGAGGAGCTCCCACCGTGCGACGGCCTCGCTGCGCGACGAGACGCCGAGCTTGCGGTACGCCGAGATGGCCTGCGTCTTGACCGTGTTCTTCGAGACGCCCAGGCGCTCCGCGATGCCCGGGAACGTCAGGTGGGTCGACAGCAGGGGGAGCAGGCGGATCTCGGCGGGCGTGAGCGCGTCGGCGAGCACGGTCGACTCGGCCGCCTCGTGCACGAGGGTGTGCACCGCGGCCACCCGCTCCGGCAGGTCGCCGAGCCCCGGGCGGCGCCGCACGACGTCCTCCGCCTGGCGGACCACCGAGGCGGCGGTCGGCACGTCCCCGAGCCCGACGAGCGCGCGTGCCGTCTCGACGAGCGCCTGCGTCGAGACGACGGGGAGCGCGTGCGTGAGGAGCGGCCGCAGGGCGAGGGCGTGCCCGAGGTGGGCGAGCGCGGCCGGCCGGTCGCCTGAGCGCAGCGCGACCCGGGCGGCCCAGGCGTGGACGAGCGCGCTCGACCAGTAGGCGTCGTAGCGGCCGTCGTGCAGGAGGTCCGTCGCACGGTGGACGAGGTCGTCGACGTCGGGCCAGCGGTCCTGCGCCGCGGCCACGGCGGCGCGCTCGCAGAGGGCGAGGGCGGCGAGCGGGTCCGCGCCGGACGTCGAGGCGAGGTCGACGGCATCGGCGAACAGGGCGTCGGCGGCACCCAGGTCGCCGTCGAGGAGCGCGGCGAGGCCCTCGGTGTGCCGCATGGTCGCGCGGAACGGGCTGGCCGGGGACAGGCCGTCCCAGCCCGCCCGGGCGTCCGCCCGCATCTGCTCGACGCCCTGACGAGCCTCGATCGCGTGCAGGTACGCCAGGGTGCCGTCGACGGTGCTGCCGTCGGGCAGCGTGCCCGGGTGGGCGGACCGCGTGGCGAGGTCGGACCACCGCTCCGCCTGCACCGGCTCGCCGACCAGCGCGAACGTCAGGGCGGCGTGCGCGGCGACCCCGGGGAACGTGTCGAGGCCGGTCGCCTGCTCGAGCCAGGACATCCAGCGCCGGACGCTGTCGACGCGCCCGATCGCCCAGGTGCTCTGCGCCCACCGCAGGACGAGGGACGCCAGGAGCTCGAGGTCGCCGCTGCCGTGCGCGTGCTCGATCGCGGCCGCGCCGACGCCCTCGGCGGCGTACCAGGTCGCGGCCCGGTGGTGCAGGTGCGGGACCAGCTCCGGCCGGGTGCGGTGCAGCTCGGCGAGCAGGAGGTCCCGCAGCAGCGGGTGGCACCGGTAGCGCTCGCCCCCGCGGTCGACCGGCAGCACGACGCCCCGGCCCGCGAGCCGTTCGAGGTCCGCGCCGCTGGACCAGGTCGGCAGCACCGCGTCGCACAGCGGACCGGTCAGCTCGTCGAGGATCGAGCACCGCACCAGGAGCGAGGTGTCGCGGGACGAGAGCCCGTTCAGCACCTCGGCCCGCAGGTAGTCGCGCATGAACCGGTCGTCGCCCGTGAACGGCCCCGGGGCTCCGGGTCGGCGCGTCGACTCCCGCAGCGCCATCGCCGCGAGCGCCAGCGCGACCGGCCACCCCTCGGTCCGCTCGAGGAGGTCGCCCAGCTCCTCGAGCCCCGGCTCGACCCCGGCGCCCGCGAGGAGGTCCGCGGCCTCGTCGACGTCGAGCACGAGGTCGTCGGGCCCGAGCTCGAGCAGCTCGCCGTGCACGCGCAGTCGTGCGGCGGCCACCGGCAGCCGCGAGCGTGACGCCAGCCCGACCCGCCAGGTCGCCGGCAGCCGGTCCACGAGGTCGGCGAGCACCCGGAGGCAGTCCGGGTCGGCGAGGACCTGCACCTCGTCGACGAGGAGCGTTCGCGGTCGCCCGGCGGCGAGCGCGCGCACGAGGCGCTCGACCGTCGGCGTCGCGGGAGCGTCGAGGGGTGCGGCGGCACGGGCGATCGCGGCGAGCAGCCCGGCCGCGTCCGTGCCCGGCCGGCACGTGACCTGCGCGGCGGCGTCGCCGAGCCGGTCCGCCCACTGCGCGAGCAGCGTCGTCTTGCCGTAGCCCGGGGGAGCCACCACGGCGACCACCCGCGCCGGCGACGACGAGACCAGGTCGAGCAGCGGGTCCCGCCGGACGACGACGAGGGCGGAGCGCGGGGCGGGCAGACGGCGGACGGTCGGGGTCGGGGTGTCCGTGCCGGCGAGGGCCCGGGTGGACGAACTGTGCGGTTTGGGAGGATTCGCATCCACGTCCTGGACGCTACCCCCGTTGCCCCGGCACGGCACGACCTCACCGGGCCGCCGACCCGGGGCCCGTGGTCCGTCCGTGCGCGCAGGTCAGGCGGTCGGTTCCCCCAGGTCGATGTGCGGGACGTCGTCCGTCTGGTCGCCCCACGCGATCCGCCGGGGCGCGTCGTGCGACTCGACGGTCGCGGAGTGGTCGCGGTCGAAGTAGTCCCAGGCCCAGCTGAGGAACGCGTCGGTGCGGCTGTGCACGCCGCTGAGCAGCATGGCGTGCACGCCGAGCCAGGCGGCGAACGCGAGCGGGCCGTCGACCTCGTGGCGGTGTGCGCCGACCTCGGCGACGGCCGCGTTCCGGCCGATCATCGCCATGATGCCCTTGTCCTTGTAGTGGAACGGCCGGGTCTTCTCGCCGCGGGAGAGGCGTGCGATGTTCTCGCCGGCCCACCGCCCGGACTGCTGCGCGACCGAGCCGAGCTGGGGGAGCGTCGGGACGCCCTCTCCCGGGCCGGCGGGGACGTTCGCGACGTCGCCGACGGCCCACACCCCGCGGAAGCCCTCGACGGAGAGGTCGGGCCGGACGTCGAGGCGGTGGCCGCGGCCGGTGGGTGCACCGGCGTCCTGCACGATCGCGGGCCCCGTCTCGCCGCCCGCCCAGATGACGGTCCGGGTCGGCAGGTGAGTGCCGTCGCTGAGCTCGACGTGGTCGGGGTGGACGGCGTCGACGCCCGTGCCGAGGCGCAGGAGCACACCGTCGTCGGTGAGCTTGCGGTGCGCGTACTCCTGCGCCCGCTTCGAGAAGGGCCCGAGCACGGCGGGCCCGCGGTCCACGAGGTGGATGCGGCCCTCGTCGGGCAGCCTGCCGGCCTTGCGCAGCGCCGTGAACAGCTCGGCGAGCGCACCGGACACCTCGACGCCTGTCGGGCCGCCGCCGACCACCACGATGTCGAGCGTGCCGGGCTCGACCGACGAACCCGCGGCCTCCGTGACGAGCGCACGGTGGTGGCGGCGCAGCCGCTCGGCGTCGGCCACCGAGTAGAGCGGGAACGTGTGCTCCTCGGCGCCCGGGATGCCGAAGAAGTTCGGCCGGCCGCCCGCGGCGACCACGAGGTGGTCGGCGGTGAGCGTCCGGCCGTCCGCGAGCGTCAGCGACCGGTCGGCGAACGACGCGGCGACGACGTCCTGGACCAGGACGTCGACGTCGGCCTCGGCCGCGAAGATCGTGCGCAGCGGCCGTGCGATGTCCTCGGCGGGCAGCTGCGACGTCGCGACCTGGTACAGCAGCGGCTGGAACTGGTGGTAGTCGGCGCGGTCGACGAGGGTCGTCGTCACGGCGTTCTGACCGAGGGCCTGTGCGGCGGCGACCCCGGCCAGCCCGCCGCCGAGCACGATCGCGGTGGTCACAGCTGCATCTCCCGCACCCGCTCCGCGAGGATGATCCGCGCGGACGCCTCGACGAGCGCGAGGTGGGAGAACGCCTGCGGGAAGTTGCCCAGGTGCCGGGCGGCATCGACCTCGAACTCCTCGGCGTACAGGCCGAACGGCGACGCGATGCGCAGCAGCCGCTCCATGAGGTCGAGCGCCCGCTGCTCCTCGCCGACGACCATCAGTGCGGACACCAGCCAGAACGAGCAGATGACGAACGTGCCCTCCTTGCCGGACATCCCGTCGTCGGTCTCGTCCGTCTTGTAGCGCAGCACGAAGCCGTTCTCGGAGAGCTCGTCGGCGATCGCGAGGACGCTGGCGTGCAGGCGCTCGTCGGTGCCCGGCAGGAGCCCGAAGTGGGCGGCGAGCAGCGTCGACGCGTCGAGCGCGTCGGTGTCGTAGTGCTGTCGCAGCACGCCCCGGTCGCTCACGCCGTGCTCGAGGATGTCGGCCTTGATCTCGTCGGCCGTCGCGGACCACTGCGCCTCGAGCTCGGGCTCGCCGCGGATGCCGGCGAGCTGCGCGGCCCGGTCCATCGCCACCCAGCACATGATCTTCGACGACACGTAGTGCTGGGGCTTGCCACGGGCCTCCCAGATGCCCTGGTCGGGCTCGCGCCAGATGTCGGCGGCGCACCTGGCCTGGGCCTCCACGAGCGGCCACAGCCGGGCGGGCAGCCGCTCGCTGCGGCGGGTGTGCAGCAGGATCGAGTCGAGCACCGAGCCGAACACGTCGTTCTGCCGCTGGTCGAACGCGCCGTTGCCGATGCGCACCGGCCGGGCGTCCTGGTACCCGGACAGGTCGTCGCGCGTGGACTCGGTGAGGTCACGGCGGCCGTCGATGCCGTACATGATCTGGAGCCCGCCGTCGGCGTTGGGCTCGACGTCCGCGACGAACTGCATGAACTCGTCGGCCTCCCAGTCGAGCAGCAGGTAGTGCAGGGCCTGGAGCGTGAACGTCGAGTCGCGGATCCACGTGTACCGGTAGTCCCAGTTGCGCTCCCCGCCCGGGGTCTCCGGGAGAGACGTGGTCAGTGCGGCGACGGTCGCACCCGTCGGCATGTAGGTCAGGCCCTTGATCACCAGTGCGGACCGCTCGACGTACGGGCGCAGCCGGTGGTCGGGCATCCGGGCGCGGCTGATCCAGCGGCGCCAGAACTCGCGCGTGGCGGAGATCCGGGCCGTCGCGTCCGCGGCGTCCTGCGGGCCGTCGAGCGAGGCGGCCCACGACAGCGAGACGAAGGCCGTGTCGCCCGCGTTCAGCACGTGCCGACCTCGCACGGAGTCGCCGCCCTCGACGCCCAGCGCGAGGTCGGTGTGCAGGCGCAGGTGCACGTCGCCGACGCTGATGTCGGCCGTCCCGCCGCCGGGGGCGTCGAGCGTCCACGTGCCCCGTGTGCGGCCGTAGTCGAACGCCGGCTCGCAGACCAGCTCGATCTCCACGGCGCCGTCGAGGCAGGTCACCGTGCGGACGAGCACGTGCTCGGCGTCGTCGTCCGCGGGCGGGCGGGTGTGCGGGGTCGTGTCGTCCTCACCGGTGCGCGGGCCCATCGTGAGGGCGTCCCGCACCTCGACCCACCCGTTGGGGGTGTGCCACGTGGTGACGAGCACGTTGGTCCCGGGGTCGTACGCGCGCGAGCTCGGCACGTTGATCCCGTACGGCGCGAACCGGAACGAGCCCGCCCCCCGGTCCAGCAGGCTGCCGAACACGGACGGGCTGTCGAAGCTCGGCACGCACAGCCAGTCGACGGAGCCGTCGGGCGCGACGAGCGCACCGGTGTGGCAGTCCGACAGGAACGCGTACTCGGCGATCGGCGGGAAGGGCGAGGCAGGGCTGTTCGAGGTCACCGGTGCTCCTGGGTCGTGGGTCAGCCGAGTCGGGCGAGCAGGTGGTCGCCGACCCGCAGGGCGTTGGCCATCGCCGTGAGCGCCGGGTTCACGGCGCCGATGCTGGGGAAGAAGCTGGTGTCGACGACGTAGAGGTTGTCGACCTCGTGCGCCCGGCAGTCGGCGTCCAGCACCGACGTGGCGGGGTCGGCGCCGAACCGGACGGTGCCCGCCTGGTGCGCGCAGCCCGCCACCGGGATGTCGTTCTTCATGTAGAGGTCGCGCGGCACGAGGTGGTGCGGGTGCATGCCGAGGTGGCCGAGGTTGCCCTTGACCCGGCTGTAGAGCTCCTCGAGCGGCTGACGGTTGTTCGACGTGTAGCTGAGCACCACGTGGCCGTCGTCGCTCAGCGTGACGCGGTTGTCGGGGAGCGGCAGGTCCTCGGCGGAGAGCCAGAAGTCGACGGCGTGCTCGGCCACCTCCCGGAGCGCGAGCAGCGGCGCGAGCTTGGCGATGGGCTTCTCGCCGCGGTACATCGGCGCGGAGGACTTGCCGACCATCTGGACGTTGCCCATCGGGTACGGGAACGCCTCGTCGCCGAAGTAGTAGTCGTTGACGCCGAGGGTCTTCTGGAACTTGGTGTCGTTGGGCTCCAGCGAGACGGCCAGGAACGCGCGGCTGTTGTGGAACATGTAGTTGCGGCCCACCTGGTCGGACCCGTTCGCGAGCCCGTGCGGGTGCCGGTCGTTCGCGCTGGCGAGCAGCAGTCGCGCGGAGTTGGCGGCGCCGGCGGACACGACGACGACGTCACCGGTGAACCGCTGCTCGACCCCGTCGACGTCCGCGACGACCGACGTCACCGTGCGCCCGGAGTCGTCGGTCTCCAGCCGGCGCACCTCGGCGTTGCGGACCAGCGTGACGTTCGCGTGCTCGACTGCGGGCCGGACGGCGACCACCTCGGCGTCGGACTTGGCGTGCAGGAGGCACGCGAACCCGTCGCACGTGGCCGTACGGATGCACGGGCTGTACGCGGGGTTCGCCTCGTTCAGCATGATCCCCGAGGGGGAGTGGAACGGGTGCAGCCCGATCGCCGCCATGTCGTCGAACAGCCGCTGGATGCGCGGTTCGTGCGAGACCGCCGGGTACGGGTACGGGCCGCTCGACGGCGGCTCGGTGGGGTCCTCGCCGCGGGCCCCGTGCACCTGGTAGAGCGCCTCGGCCTGGGTGTAGTACGGCTCGAACTCGTCGTACCCGACGGGCCAGGCGGGGGAGACGCCGCCGTGGTGCTGCAGCTCGCCGAAGTCCTTCTCCCGGAGCCGGTACAGCGCGGCGCCGTAGAACTTCGTCGCCCCGCCCACGTTGTAGTGCACCTGCGGCTGGAAGGCCCGACCCTCGTGGTCGTACCAGGTGTCCTTCGAGACGTAGCGGTTCTTGACGAACACCTCCGTCGCGTCCCAGTTCTCGACCTCGCGGGGAAGCCAGTCGCCCCGCTCGAGCACGAGGACGCTCTTGCCCGACGGCGCCAGGCGGTGCGCGAGGGTGCCGCCGCCGGCCCCCGAGCCGATGATCACGACGTCGTAGTGGTCCGTCATCTCGTCCGCCTCACAGGCCCGGGCTGCTGTGCATGATGCCGCCGTCGGCGAAGACCGTCGTGGCGGTGAGGTACGAGGCGCCCTCGTCGGCGAGGAACGCGACGAGGCTGGCGATCTCGCTGGGCTCGGCCATCCGCCCGAGGGGGATCGCGGCGTCGAGCGTCTTCATCTTCTCGGGGTCGTTCATGGTCGAGGTGTTGATCGGCGTCGCCACCGCGCCCGGGCCGACGCCGACGACCTGCACGCCCTGCGGTCCCAGCTCGACGCCCGCGGTCCGGGTCAGCATCCGCATGCCGCCCTTGGACAGGCAGTACGGGGTGTTGCCCGGCATCGGCCAGTCCTCGTGGACCGACGTCATGTTGATGATCCGGCCGCCCGTGCCCTGCTTGATCATCTGCTTCGCGGCGAGCTGGGTGCCGAAGAACGCGCTCTTGAGGTTGATCTCCATGACGCGCTCGTACTGCGCCTCGGTGGTGTCGAGGATCGACGTGCGCGTCTCGATGCCGGCGTTGTTGACCATGATGTCGAGCCGGCCGAACGCCTCGACGGTCTTCGCGATGAGCATCTCCAGGTCGGCGACCTTGCTGACGTCGGCGTCGACGCCGATCGCCTTGTCGCCGAGGGCGACGACCTGCTTCTCGAGGTCCTCGGTCGCCTCGGGGTTCGACACGTAGTCGATGACGATGTTCGCTCCCGCCTCCGCGAGGGCGAGGACGACGGCCTTGCCGATCCCGCTGTTGCCGCCGGTGACCACGGCCACCTTCCCGTGCAGTGTCATGTGAGGGCTCCTTCGTCGAGGGGTGCGGACGGTCCCGGCGTCGGGTCCGGTGGAACGGTGGTCGGCGGGCCGGTGACCCGCCGGCGGAAGACCACGTACGACCAGCCCTGGTAGAGCAGGACGACGGGCACGAGGAAGGCGGCGACGATCGTCATGACCTGGAGCGCGTACTGCCCGGACGCGGTCCCGGTGACCGTGAGGTTGTTCGCGGCGTCGGTGCTCGACACCAGGACGTTCGGGTACAGGTTCGTGAAGACCGACACGACGGTGAGCGCCGTGCCGACCGCGGTCGCCGCGAACGACCAGCCGTCCCGGTGCGCCCGCAGCAGGGCGGCGGCGGCCAGCACGGCGACGAGCGCGGCGACCGGCGGGCCGATGCCGCGCAGGGCAGGGGCGTCGGAGATCGACGGCGTCCAGACGGCGAACGCGGCGAGCAGCACCGCGGTGGGCCACAGGGCGACCGAGGCGACGCGGTGCGCCCGGGCCCGGATGAGCCCGTCGGTCCGGAGCACGAGGAACGTGGCGCCGTGCAGGACGGACAGCGCCAGCATCGTCACGCCGACCAGCAGCCCGTAGCCCGTGACGATGTCGGCGACGGACCCGGTGAACTCCTCGTCCGCGCCGATCGGGAGGCCCGCCAGCAGGTTGCCGAGGGCGATCCCCAGGAGCAGGGGGCACAGCGCGCTGCCGATCGTCAGGGACCAGGACCACGTGCGCCGCCAGCGCGCCGCCTCCACCTTGCCGCGGAACTCGAACGAGACGCCGCGTGCCATCAGCGCGACGAGCAGGAGCACGACCGCGAGGTACAGCGCGGAGAACCACGTCGCGTACCAGCCGGGGAACGCCGCGAAGATCGCCGCCCCACCCACGACGAGCCACACCTCGTTGCCGTCCCAGAACGGACCGATCGTGTTGATCGCGACCCGCTGCTCGGTGTCCGTGCGCCCGACGACCTTGTGCAGCATCCCGACCCCGAAGTCGAACCCCTCGAGCACGAAGAAGCCGGTCCACAGGAACGCGACCACCCAGAACCACACGATCGGCAGGTCCATCGGCTTCCCCCAGTCGTCGCGTCGAGGATCAGAAGGTGAGCACCGGGACGCGCGGCTGCCCGTCGTCCACCGGCTCGTCGGGCTCGTCGGGCTCCAGCTCGAGCCCGCGCCGCGCGTACCGCAGCATGAGGAACACGTTCACCGCGCCGAGGAGCAGGAACACCCCGTAGAAGATGACGAGGCTGACGACGATCTCGGTGCTGCTGACCGACGGGGACACGCCCTCGGCGGTCTTCATGAGGCCCTGCACGATCCAGGGCTGGCGGCCGTTCTCGGTGAGCATCCAGCCGGCGGTGTTCATCACGAGCGGCGCCGCGGCCGCCCAGGTCGCGACCCACAGGAACACCCGCGCGGTCGGCAGCTTCTTGCGCCACCACACGAACGCCCCCCACAGCGCGAGGAGCGCCGCGAGCGAGCCGAGGTAGGCCATGACCCGCATCGACCAGTACTGCACGAAGACGTTCGGCACGTAGTTCCCCGGCCCGAACTCCTCCTGGTACTGCGCGTTGAGCTCGTTCATGCCCTGGACGTCGCCGCTCCACGTCCCTGTCGCGAGGATCGACAGCAGGTGCGGGATCGCGATGATCTTCTGCGGGTCCTGGTCGTTCTCGCCGCCGCCGATCTGGAACGCCGAGAACGAGCACGGGCCGCAGTCGGTCCACTGCGCCTCGGCCGCGGAGATCTTCATCGGCTGGTAGGTCGCCTCGATGACACCGAGGTGGCTGCCGACGCCGAGGTTGAGCAGGATCGCCGGCAGCAGCACGGCCAGCGAGAGCTTCGCCGAACGGGTGAACAGCTCCACGTGCTGGTTCCGGCGCAGGTACCAGGCGGACACCGCGAGCATCACGAACGTCCCGGTGACGGCCGCGGCGAGGATCACGTGCAGGTAGCCCCACAGGAACACGGGGTTCGTCATCACGGCGCCGATGTCCGTCAGCTGCGGGCGCCCGGTCGACTCGTCGATCTCGTACCCGACGGGGTGCTGCATCCACGAGTTCGCGGCCATGATGAACGCCGCCGAGCCCGCGGCCCCGAGGGCGACGAGCCACGCGGACAGCAGGTGGACACGTGGCGGCAGCACCCGCCAGCCGAACACCCACAGCCCGATGAACGTCGACTCCAGGAAGAACGCCGCCAGCCCCTCCATCGCGAGCGGCGCACCGAACACGTCCCCGACGAACCGGGAGTACGACGACCAGTTCATGCCGAACTGGAACTCCTGCACGAGACCCGTGACGACGCCGACGGCGACGTTGATGAGCAGGAGGGTCCCGAAGAACTTCGTCAGGCGGCGGTGGTCGGCGTTCCCCGACCGGAACCACATGGTGTGCAGGATCGCGACGAGGAACGCCAGGCCGATCGTGATCGGGACGAACAGGAAGTGGTAGATGCTCGTCGACGCGAACTGCAGGCGGGCCAGGTCGAGCTCGGACATCCCTGCTCCCTGGAGGTCGCGGGGTCCTCGGGTGCGGCCGGCGCACGGGAGGACGGGTTCTCGTCGAGCGTCACAGCGCCCCTCCCGGGCGACATCACCCCGGAGGGATGAAACGGACGGGCCCGCCGTGGGCGCGGGGCCCGCCATCATCCCGAGTGGATGACGACGACACCGGCGGGTGCTGCTGGAGTCGTCGTCGTGCACCTCACCGCCGAGTGACGTCCTCGACGCGTCCAGGTGGGGCGGACGAAGGAGTCGTCGCCATGACCGCTCAGACCCGCGCACTCACCCCTGCCGCCGAGGCGGCCCTCCGATGACCGCCGACGCCGTGGTCCGGTCGACGATCCCGGCCCGGCTCGACCGGCTGCGCTGGACCCCGTTCCACACCCGGATGGTCGCCGGGCTCGGGGCGGCGTGGATCCTCGACGGGCTGCAGATCACCATCTCCAGCTCGGTGACCGGCGTGCTGACCAGCCCGGACACCCTGGGGATGACCTCCCAGGAGATCGGCCTGATCGCGTCGGTCTACCTGATCGGTGAGATGGTCGGGGCCCTGTACTTCGGCCGGCTCTCCGACAAGCTGGGCCGCAAGCGGCTGCTCATCGTCACCCTGCTGCTCTACCTGCTGGGCACCGGTGCGGCCGCGTTCGTGACGGGGCACCACGAGGGCTGGCTGGTGTTCTTCTACGCCACCCGGTTCGTCGCGGGCATGGGCATCGGCGGGCAGTACGCCGCGATCAACTCCGCGATCGACGAGATGATGCCCTCGAAGTACCGCGGCCGGGTCGACATCTGGATCAACGGCACCTACTGGGCCGGCGCGATCATCGGCTCGTTCGTGTCGCTGATCTTCCTCAACGCGTTCGCGATCGACGTCGGCTGGCGGCTCGCGTTCCTCATGGGGCCGGTGCTCGCGCTCGTCGTCATCGTCGTCGGGCGCACGCTGCCGGAGAGCCCGCGTTGGCTCATGAGCCACGGCCGGATCGACGAGGCCGAGGCGGAGCTCGCGAAGATCGAGGAGAACGCCCGCCGGCACGGCCAGGAGCTCCCCGAGCTGGACGACAGCCACGCGCTGTCGCTGGTGCCCGACAAGAAGTACGGGTACCTGGTGTTCCTGCGCCTCGTGTTCCGCGAGTACCCCCGGCGGGCCGTCCTCGGCGCGACGCTGATGATCACGCAGTCGTTCCTGTACAACGCGATCTTCTTCACCTACGCGCTGGTGCTCACGACGTTCTACGGCGTCAGCGCGACGAGCGTGCCCCTGTACGGGCTGGCGTTCTCCGTCGGGAACCTGCTCGGGCCGCTGCTGCTCGGGCCCCTGTTCGACACCGTCGGGCGCAAGAAGATGATCTCGGGCACCTACCTGCTCTCGGGCGTCCTGCTGGCCGTGAGCGCGTGGCTGTTCGGCGAGGACCTGCTCACCGCCACGACGCAGACGATCGTCTGGGTGGTGATCTTCTTCTTCGCGTCGGCCGGTGCGAGCTCCGCGTACCTCACGGTGAGCGAGACGTGGCCCATCGAGATCCGCGCCGAGGCCATCGCCGTGTTCTTCGCCGTCGCGCAGATCTTCGGGGCGATCGGCCCGTTCTTCTTCGGCTGGCTCATCGGCGACGGACAGGACCGCGGCGGCCTCGTGGTCGGCTACGTGATCGGTGGCCTGATCATGGTGGTCGGCGGCATCGTCGAGATCGTCTTCGGCATCGACGCGGAGGGGAAGTCCCTGGAGGACATCACCAAGCCGATCACGTCGGTCGAGGACGCCGCACCGTGAACGCCGCCGGGGACCAGGCCGCGGGATGACCACGGTCGACGCCGCACCGCGCGCACGATCCGTCCTCGTCTACGGCGGGGGGCTGGTCCAGGGGCTGGCGCTCGTCTCGTTCCCGGCCGCGAGCTCGATCCTGCTCAGCCCCACCGGCTACGACCTGAGCACCACCCAGTACGGGCTCATGTTCGTGCCGCAGGTGGTCCTCGCCATCACCGGTGCGGCGACGTCCCCGGTGCTGGCGGCCCGCTGGTCGCTGCAGGGCGTCCTGCGGGTCGGCCTGCTCGCGAACCTCCTCGCGATGCTCCTGCTCGTCCTGAGCCAGGGGGTCTCGACGACGGCGGCCGCCTACCCGGTCCTGCTGTGCGCGACCGGCGCGCTGGGCTTCGGGTTCGGGACGACGGTCCCCGCGCTGAACACCTTCGCCGCGCGGCTGGCCCCGTCGAACCAGGACCGGTCGATCCTCACGCTGAACGCGCTCCTCGGCACCGGGACGGCGCTCGCCCCGCTGCTCATCGCGCTGTTCCTCGCGCTCGGCGCCTGGTGGCTCCTCCCGGTGCTCGCCGCCCTCGGGCTCGGGGTCTTCCTGCTGCTCGCCGTACGGACCCCGCTGGACGCCGGGCCGTCGCCGCAGCGCACCGGCGGGCGGCAGAGGCTGCCGAGCCGGTTCTGGTGGTACGCGGCGGCCGCCGTCCTTTACGGCGTCTGCGAGACGCTCTTCGGCAACTGGTCGAGCGTCTACCTCACGGGCGAGCGCGCGCTGTCGGCCCAGGTCGCGTCGCTCGCGCTCGCGGCGTTCTGGGCCTGCGTCACCCTCGGGCGCGTCATCGTCGCGGCGTTGACGGTGCGGGTCCGGCCGACCGTCGTCTTCGTCGTCCTGCCCGTGCTGATCGCCGGGTCCAACCTCGCCGTGTCCTCTGCGCACGGCGCCGTCGTCGCGGTGCTCGCGTTCGCGGCCGCCGGGTTCGCCTGCTCCGCCGTGCTGCCGCTCGTCCTGAGCCTCGCCGGCGAGGAGTTCCCCCGGCTCGGTGCGACGTCGTCGGGCGAGCTCATCGCGGCCTACCAGATCGGCTACGGCGTGGCCGCGTTCGGCGTCGCACCCCTCGAGAGCCTCACCGGGATCGGTCTGGCGGGCGTCTACCTCGTCGGTGCGGTGGTCGCTGTCGGCCTCGCCGTGGTGGCGCGCGTGATCGTCGGGGGCGCGAGGCGGCTCACCGCGGCCGCCGCCTGACGGGTCTCAGGCGTGACCGGCGACGGCCGGGGCGGGGTCCGACTCGTCGCTCGTCCCTTCCAGGCCCGCCGCCTCGATGGTCGCGACCGCCTGGCGGGCGATCGCCAGCTCCTCGTTGGTCGGCACGACCATGACGAGCGTGCTCGTCCAGTCGGGGGAGATGATCGTCGGCTCCTTCTTGCGGCCCGCGTTGCGCTCGGGGTCCACGGCGATGCCGAGCGACTCCAGCCCGGCGCAGGCGAGCGCCCGCACGGCGTCGTCGTTCTCGCCGACGCCGGCCGTGAACGTGATGACGTCCACCCGGCCGAGCACCGCGTGGTACGCGCCGATGTACTTGCGCAGGCGGTGGATGTAGACGTCGAGCGCACGCTGGGCGGCGGCGTCGCCCGAGTCGATGAGCTGGTGCAGCGCCCGGAAGTCGTTCTCGCCCGCGAGCCCCTTGAGGCCCGAGCGGCGGTTGAGCAGGTCGTCGACGTCGTCGACGGACATGCCCGCGTTGCGCTGCAGGTGGATGAGCACGGCCGCGTCGATGTCCCCGGAGCGCGTGCCCATCACGAGCCCCTCGAGCGGGGTCAGGCCCATCGACGTCTCGACGGCCTTCCCGCCCTGCACCGCCGACGCGGAGGCGCCGTTGCCCAGGTGCAGCACGATCTGGTTGAGGTCCTCGAGGCGCCGGCCGAGCACCCGGGCGACCTTGCCGGACACGTACTGGTGGGACGTGCCGTGGAACCCGTACCGCCGCACCCCGTACTGCGACGCGACGTCGGTGTCGATCGCGTACGTCGCGGCGGCGTCGGGCAGCGTGTGGAAGAACGCGGTGTCGAACACGACGACGTGCGGCACGTCGGGCAGCAGCTCGCGCGCCACCTCGATGCCCGTGAGGTTCGGCGGGTTGTGCAGCGGCGCGAGCGGCGAGAGCGCGTCGATCTTCGCGACGACGTCGTCGTCCACGATCACGGGACCCGTGAACGTCGACCCGCCGTGCACCACGCGGTGCCCGACGGCGACCACGTGCGCCTCGGCGAGGTCCGGCCCCACCTCGTCGAACAGCCCGAGCACGGTCCGCAGCCCGGCACCGTGGTCGGCGACGCGGTCGTGCCGCTCCGTGGTGTTGCCGCCGAACGTGTGCTTGACGATCCCCTCGTCCTCGCCGATGCGCTCGACGATCCCCGACGCGATCGCCTCGCCGCCCACCGGGTTGACGAGCTGGTACTTGATCGACGACGACCCGGAGTTCACGACGAGCACGCTGCCGTGCGCCCCGTGGGCGCTGTGCGCGTTCGGCTGGGTGATCGGGTTCATCGGGTCGTCGCCTCCGCGGGGTCGGGCTGCGCAGCGGCGCCCGCGAGCGCCTGCGCCTGGATCGCCGTGATGGCGACGGTGTTCACGATGTCCTGCACGAGCGCCCCGCGCGACAGGTCGTTGACCGGCTTGCGCAGCCCCTGCAGCACCGGGCCGATCGCCACGGCACCGGCCGAGCGCTGCACGGCCTTGTACGTGTTGTTGCCCGTGTTGAGGTCGGGGAAGACGAACACCGTCGCACGGCCCGCGACCGTCGATTCGGGCAGCTTCGTCTGCGCCACCGAGGCGTCCACCGCGGCGTCGTACTGGATGGGGCCCTCCACGGACAGGTCCGGCCGTCGCGAGCGGACCAGCTCGGTCGCCGCACGCACCTTGTCGACGTCGGCGCCCGACCCCGACGCCCCCGTGGAGTACGAGAGCATCGCGATGCGCGGCTCGATGCCGAACTGCACCGCGGTCGCGGCCGACGAGATCGCGATGTCCGCGAGCTGCTCGGCCGTCGGGTCCGGGATGACCGCGCAGTCCGCGTACACCAGCACCCGGTCCTCCAGGCACATGAGGAACGCGCTCGACACGCTGCCGACGCCCGGGGCCGTCTTGATGATCTCGAACGACGGCTTGATGGTGTGCGCGGTGGTGTGCGCCGCCCCGGAGACCATGCCGTCCGCGAGCCCGAGCTGCACCATCATCGTGCCGAAGTAGGAGACCGACGGGACGATCTCGCGGGCCCGCTCGACCGTCATGCCCTTCTTCTTGCGCATCTCCGTGTACTCGCCGGCGAACCGCTCCAGCAGGGGGTCCGTGTGCGGGTCGATGACGGCCGCCTCGGCGAGGTCGAGCCCCAGCTCGGTGGCGCGCGTGCGGATCGACGTCTCGTCGCCGAGGATCGTCAGCCGGGCGACCCCGCGGCGCAGGAGCGTCGACGCGGCCCGCAGGATCCGGTCGTCGTCGCCCTCGGGCAGGACGATGTGCCGCTTGTCGGACCGCGCCCGGTCCAGCAGCGCGTACTCGAACATCAGCGGCGTGACGACCTCGGGGTGGGCGACGTCGAGCGCGGCGAGCAGGGCCGCGCCGTCCACGTGCTCCTCGAACAGGGCCAGGGCGGTGTCGACCTTGATCTGCGAGTCGGCGGACAGGCGGCCGCGCACGGCGGCGGCGAGGCTCGCGGAGCGGAACGTGCCGATGTCCGTCGCGATGATCGGCAGCCGCGTGCCCAGGCCGGAGATGAGCCGGGTGATGACCTCGGGCGGCTGGAACCCGCCGTTGAGGACGATGCCGGCGAGCGACGGGAACCCTTCGGCCTGGTGCGCCATGAGGAGCCCGAGCAGGATGTCCGACCGGTCGCCGGGCGTGATGAGCACGGCCCCGTCCGCGAGCCGGTCCAGCAGGTGCTCGATCGACATCGCCCCCACGAGCATGTCGAGCACCTCGCGGGACAGCAGGGCCTCGTCCCCGGCGATCAGGCGGCCGCCGACCGCCTCGGCGACCTGCCGCACGGTCGGGGCGGTCAGCAGGGGGTTCTCGGGCAGCGCGAACGACGGCAGCCCCGTGCCCTCGGCGAGCACCGCGCGCACGTCGCCGAGCACGCCCGACGAGCACCGGTTGGCGACGACCGCGACGACCTGCGCGTGGTTCGCGTGCATCTCCGCGATGACGACCTCGGCGATCTGGTGCACCGCGGCGGGCTTGCGGCCCGAGCCGTTGACGACGAGCACCACGGGCGCCCCGAGGTTCGCCGCGATCCGGCCGTTGTACGCGAGCTCGGTGGGCCCCGCGACGTCGGTGTAGTCGGTGCCGACCACGACGACGGCGTCGCAGCGCCGCTCGACGTCGTGGAACCGCTGCACGATGAGGCCCAGCGCGGCCTCGGGGTCGGCGAGCACGTCCTCGTACGTGACCCCGACGCACTCGTCGTACGTGAGGTCGACGCCGTCGTGCGCGAGCAGCAGCTCGAGGACGAAGTCCCGCGTCTCCGTGGACCGGGCGACGGGGCGGAACACGCCGACCCGCTGGACGGTCCGGGTGAGCAGGTCGACGAGGCCGAGGGCGACGACGGACTTGCCGGAGTCCCCTTCGGGGGACGCGAGGTAGATGCTGCGGGCCACGGTGGTGCGCTCCTGGTGCCGGAATGGTTCAGTCACCCGGGCGGCCGACGGTGCCGGCCGCCCGGGTGTCGTGCGGTGCTACTCGTTGTCGCCGCCCGTCGAGAGCGTCGCGGCGACCTCCCCGGAGTCCGCGGCGTCGCCCGCGTCGGGCCACACCCAGTCGCGGACCTCGGGCTGGTCGTCGCCGTGCTCCCGGGTGTACTCGCGGGCCTGCAGCCGCGCGTCGACCATCTTCTGGCGGAGCCCCGCCTGCGCCGTGCGCAGGTGCGGCACCTGGTCGATGACGTCGATGACGAGGTGGAAGCGGTCGAGGTCGTTGAGCATCACCATGTCGAACGGCGTCGTGGTGGTGCCCTCCTCCTTGTACCCGCGCACGTGGATGTTGCTGTGCCCCGTGCGGCGGTACGTGAGGCGGTGGATGAGCCACGGGTAGCCGTGGTAGGCGAACACCACGGGCCGGTCGGGCGTGAACAGGCCGTCGAACTGCTTGTCGGACAGGCCGTGCGGGTGCTCCCGCTCGTCCTGCAGCCGCATGAGGTCGACGACGTTGATGACGCGCACCTTGAGGTCCGGCAGCTCGCGCCGCAGGATGTCGGCCGCGGCCAGCACCTCCAGCGTGGGCACGTCGCCGGCGGCCGCGAGGACCACGTCCGGCTTCTCGCCCGGCACCTCCGTGCCCGCCCACTCCCAGATGCCCAGCCCGCGCGTGCAGTGCGCGACGGCCTCGTCCATCGTGAGGAAGTTGGGGGCCGGCTGCTTGCCCGCGACGACCACGTTGACGTACTGCCGGCTGCGCAGGCAGTGGTCGTACGTCGACAGCAGCGTGTTCGCGTCCGGCGGCAGGTAGACGCGGACGACCTCGGCCTTCTTGTTCACCACGTGGTCGATGAACCCCGGGTCCTGGTGGCTGAACCCGTTGTGGTCCTGACGCCACACGTGGCTCGACAGCAGGTAGTTGAGGCTCGCGACGGGCCGCCGCCACGGGATGTCGTTCGTGACCTTCAGCCACTTGGCGTGCTGGTTGAACATCGAGTCGATGATGTGGATGAAGGCCTCGTAGCTGGTGAACAGGCCGTGCCGCCCCGTCAGCAGGTAGCCCTCGATCCAGCCCTGGCACTGGTGCTCCGACAGCATCTCCATGACGCGGCCGGCCCGGGCCAGGTGCTCGTCGACGTCCGCGCCGTAGAAGTCGGCGTTCCACTGCTTGTCCGTCACCTCGAACACGGCCTGCAGACGGTTCGACGCCGTCTCGTCCGGCCCGAAGATCCGGAAGTTGTCGGGGTTCTGCCGGATGACGTCCGTGAGCCACTGCCCGAGCACGCGTGGCGCCTCGCTGATGGACCCGCCGGGCGCCGGCACGTCGACCGCGTAGTCCCGGAAGTCCGGCAGCCGCAGGTCCTTGAGCAGCAGGCCGCCGTTCGCGTGGGGGTTGTCGCTCATCCGCAGCGCACCCTCGGGGGCCAGCGCACGGATGTCGGCGTGCACCCGGCCGTTCTCGTCGAACAGCTCCTCCACCCGGTACGACTCGAGCCACTGCCGCAGCACGTCGAGGTGCTCCGGGGTGTCCCGCGCGTTCGCGAGGGGCACCTGGTGGGCGCGCCACGAGCCGGTCGTCTTCTTGCCGTCGATCGTGGCCGGGCCGGTCCAGCCCTTGGGGGTGCGGAACACGATCATCGGCCACATCGGGCGCTGCTCGTCGCCCTCGCGTGCCCGCTTCTTGATCTCGGCGATCTCGTCGAGGACCTCGTCGAGCATCGTCGCGAACCGCCGGTGCACGTCCACGTGCGACTCGTCGTCGAACCCGGCGACGAACACGTGCGGCTTGTGCCCGTACCCGACCATCAGCGAGTTCAGCTCGTCGTCGCTGATCCGGGCCAGGACCGTCGGGTTGGCGATCTTGTAGCCGTTGAGGTGCAGGATCGGCAGCACGACGCCGTCCTGCTCCGGGTTGACGAACTTGTTCGAGTGCCAGCTCGTGGCCAGCGGCCCCGTCTCCGCCTCGCCGTCGCCGACGATCGTCGCGACGAGCAGGTCGGGGTTGTCGAACGCCGCACCGTACGCGTGGGACAGCGCGTAGCCGAGCTCGCCGCCCTCGTGGATCGAGCCGGGCGTCTCGGGAGCCACGTGCGACGGGATGCCGCCGGGGAACGAGAACTGCCGGAACAGCCGGCGCAGGCCCTCCTCGTCCTCCGTCATGTCCGAGTAGACCTCGGAGTACGTGCCGTCGAGGTACGCGCTCGCGACGAGCCCGGGACCGCCGTGGCCGGGGCCGATGATGTAGATCGTCGACTGCTGCCGCTCCGCGATGGCCCGGTTGAGGTGCGCGTAGATGAAGTTGAGCCCAGGCGTCGTGCCCCAGTGGCCGAGCAGGCGCGGCTTGACGTGGTCACGGGTCAGGGGCTCGCGCAGCAGCGGGTTGTCGAGCAGGTAGATCTGGCCGACGGACAGGTAGTTCGCGGCGCGCCACCACTTGTCGATCCGTTCGAGCGTCTCGGTGTCGACCACCGCGCCCGTCCCGGTGCGCCATGCGGTGGACGCCGACGTCGTCGTGCTCATGCTTGCTCCCCGTGATCGTCCGACGGCTCCCGGCGGAGGACCGTCGGTGTGCCGATGCCAGCCTTGCGTGGGCGGGGGCCGCGACCCGGGACGTACGTCCCGGCAACCCCCTGTCAGGTCACGTCGACGCCCACCTGTCATACAACCGCACTCCTGCCGGACCCGCATCGGTGTGGCAGATCACACGGCGTCCGTCACCTGCGGTCCACGCGCAGGTCAGCGGCCGTTCGCCCGTCCGTGGGACCCCGGTCGGCCTGCGGCGGTCCGGGGTGCCGTGGCCGTCGGGTTACCGTGGCGGCGTGACCGAGCCGCGCCCGCAGACGACGCTGCTGCGCGCCGCCGTGCGGCCCCGGATGATCGCGCTGCTGGTGCTCTTCCTGGCGGCCGCGACGGTGTGCGCGATGCTCGGCGCGTGGCAGCTCGACCGCGCGCAGGTCCGGGGCGCGAAGGCCGAGGACCGGCACGTCGCGGAGCTCGTCGCCGCGCCGCCCGTCCCGCTCGCGGACGTGCTCACCCCGCAGACGTCGTTCCGCGGCGACATGGTCAGCCGCAAGGTCACCGTCACGGGCACGTACGACGCCACCGGCCAGCTGCTCGTCGGCGGCCGCGCGCACGACGGTGCCACCGGCTACCTCGTCGTCACCCCGCTGCGCGAGGACGGGGGAGCGGTGCTGCCCGTGGTGCGGGGCTGGGTCGCGTCGCCGTCCGACGCCGACGTGCCGCCGGCCGGGACCGTGACCCTCGTCGGGTACCTGCAGGCGTCCGAGCAGGCCGGCGACGGTGTGCGCGACGGCCGGGCCGACGCCGTCTCGTCCGCCGAGCTGCTCAACGTGTGGGGCGGTCCCATCTACACGGGCTACCTCGTGGTCTCCACCTCCGACCCCGCGCAGTCCGACGAGGTCGCGATCCTCGACCCACCGCGCAAGCCCGGCGCCGGGCTCAACCTGCAGAACCTCGCCTACGCCGCCCAGTGGTGGCTGTTCGGCGGGTTCGCCGTGCTGCTGTGGCTGCGCCTCGTGCGCGACGAGGCCGCTGGCGGCCACCCCGAGCCGCGCGGCTCGTCGCCCGCGCCCGCAGGGCCGCCGCCCGCTCCGCCTGCCGCCGCCTGACCGCGCGCCGGCGCCGTGTGGTTGGCTGCCGCGCATGAGCCTGTGGCATCTCGCGCACCGCGCCGACTGGGAGGCCGCCCGTGTGGCCGGCACGTACCGGGTCTCGACGAGGGACCGCACCCTCGACGACGTCGGCTTCGTGCACGCGTCCCGACCCGCGCAGCTCGCCCGGGTCGCCGAGGCGGTGTACGCCGACGACCCCGAGGAGCTCGTCGTCCTGGTCCTCGACGAGTCGCTGGTCGCCGCCGCGGGCGTCCGGGTGGTCGACGAGGACGGCGGGACGGGCGAGCTCTTCCCGCACCTGTACGGCCCGATCGACCCGTCGTGGGTCGTCGAGGTGCTGCCCGCCGGGTTCGACGAGCACGGGCGGTTCCAGGTGGGCACGGCCGGCTGACCCGACCCGGGTCAGCCGAGCGGTGGGCGGCGGCGCAGCTCCTTGACCGCGCGCCGCTGCCGCTCACCGGCGGCCCGTCGCTCGCGTGACGACCGGCTCGGCCGGGTCGCCCGCCGGGGCGGCCCCGGCGGGGTGAGCGCGTCGTCGAGGACGGCGACGACCCGCGCGAGGGCGGCCTCGCGGTTGCGCAGCTGGGACCGGTGCTCGGACGCGGCGACGGTCAGCACGTCCCCGCGGAGCCTCGACGCGAGGCGCTCGCGGACGCGTTCCTCCTGCTCGGGGACCACCCAGAGCACCGCGGTGAGGTCCACGGAGAGCTCGGCGCGCGAGTCGGCGGTGTTGACCGACTGACCGCCCGGGCCGCCCGACCGGGAGAAACGCCACGAGAGGGCGTCGTCGGGGAGGACGACACCCCCTCGCAGGGCGATCGGGCCGCTCATGTCACGTCACTCGTGCTGCCACGAGTGCCACAGCGCGGCGTAGTCCCCGCCGGCGGCGACGAGCTCGTCGTGCGGACCGATCTCGGAGATCCGCCCGGCGTCGACCACGGCGACCCGGTCCGCGTCGTGCGCGGTGTGCAGCCGGTGCGCGATGGCGACGACGGTCCGCCCCTCGAGGACGGCCGACAGCGACTTCTCGAGGTGCCGGGCCGCGCGCGGGTCGAGCAGCGAGGTCGCCTCGTCGAGCACGAGCGTGTGCGGGTCGAGCAGCACGAGCCGCGCGAGCGCGATCTGCTGCGCCTGCGCCGGGGTGAGCGGCGCGCCGCCGGAGCCGACCTCGGTGCCGAGCCCGTCGGGCATCGCCGTGACCCAGTCCCACGCCTCGACGGCCCGCAGGGCGCGCTCGAGGTCGTCGTCCGTCGCGGTGTCGTCGGCGAGGCGCAGGTTGTCCGCGACGGTCCCGACGAACACGTGGTGCTCCTGGGTGACGAGCGCGACGTGCCCGCGCAGCTCCTCGAGCGGCAGGTCGACGAGCGGCACGCCGCCGACCGTCACCGTGCCGCCGGTGGGCGGGTGGATGCCGGCGAGCATGCGGCCGAGCGTCGACTTGCCCGCACCGGACGGCCCGACGACGGCCAGGCGCTCGCCGTGCCGCAGGTCGAGGTCGATCGAGTGCAGCACGTCGTGCCCCTCGCGGTACGCGTACCGCAGGCCACGGGCGCTGATGTCCTCGTCGGCGGGCGTGCCCTCGCGGGACACCCGGTCCTGGTCCACGAGCTGCACGCCGACGATGCGCGCGAGCGACGTCGCGGCGACCTGGATCTCGTCGACCCAGAAGATCAGCTCCCAGACGGGACCGGTCACCTGGTAGGTGTACATGACGATCGTCACGACCGCGCCGAGCGAGACGTAGCCGTTGGACGCCAGGTACCCGCCCCACAGCAGCACGGCGACCGGCGCGAGCACGAACGCGAGGTCGATGCCCGGGAACAGGATCGTGCGCAGCCGCAGCGTCGCCTTCTCGGCGAGGAACGCCTCGTGCAGGTCGGCGTTGACGCGGCCGAGCCGGCGGGGGCCGAGCCGCAGCGCGTCGACCGTGCGAGCACCCTCGACGGACTCGGTGATGGTGCCGTTGAGCGCCGCGTACGACGCGGACTCCCGCTGGTAGGCGGGCGTCGCGCGCTTGAGGTACCAGCGGACGACGACGAGCATCCCCGGCACGCCGACGAACATCGCGATCGCCACCAGGGGCGACATGAGCAGGCTCGCGACGACCGTGAGCGTGATGGTGACGACGGCGACGATCACGCGTGGCACGCCGAACCGCACGGCGTGCTGCAGGCGGTTCACGTCGTTCGTCGTGCGCGCCACCAGGTCGCCCGTGCCGGCCCGCTCCACGGTGGACAGCGGCAGCGACGTGACGGTCTCGATGAACTCCTCGCGGAGCTGGGCGAACACCATCTCGCCGAACACCATGGAGGACTTCTGGGCGAACCGGATGAGGACGGTCTGCGCGAGCACGGCGACCACGCCGACCGCGATGAGGCGGTCGACGTAGGACACGCTCGTGCCGTCGTCGACCGCGTCGACGAGCCGGCCGAGCAGCCACGGCCCGGCCAGGCCCGCGATCGCGGCGAGCGTGTGCAGCGTCGCGATCCAGGTCAGCGGCCTGCGGTGGGTGCGCAGCAGGTGGGCGGCGTACGCCCGCACGGCTGCCGAGTCGGCGATGGGGAGCTTCACGAGCGTCCTCCTCCCTGAGTGACGGTGTCCTGCGACGTGAGCAGGTCGATCTCGGTGGCGGCGTCCTCGGCCGCGTCCTCGTCGAGGTGCCGGCCGACGACGCGCCGGTAGGCGGCCGCGGCGCTGGCCCCGGCGGCACCGGAGAGCAGCTCGTCGTGCGTGCCGCGGGCCACGAGCTGGCCGTCCTGCACGAACTGCACCTCGTCGACGTGGTCGAGCACGAGCGGCGACGCCGTCACGACGAGCGTGGACCGCCCGCGGCGGGCGTCGGCCAGCCGCGCGGCGATGCGCGCCTCGGTGTGCGCGTCGACCGCGCTGGTCGGCTCGACGAGCACCAGGATCTCGGGGTCGAGCAGCAGCGCCCGGGCGAGCGCGACGCGCTGGCGCTGGCCGCCCGAGAGCGACCGGCCCTTCTCGGGCAGCTCGCCGGCGAGGCCGTCGGGCACCGAGTCGAGCACGTCGTGCGCGTCCGCCAGGGCGATGGCCGCCAGGAGGCGGTCCTCGTCGCGGTCGCCGTGCACGTCGAGCTCCTCGGCGAGCACGCCCGAGAACAGGTGCGGCGTCGCCTCGGCGACGACGATCCGGCGTCGGACGTGGTCCTTGTCCAGCTCGGCGAGCAGCACGTCGCCGAGGCGCACCGGGGTACCGGCCTCGCCCTCGTCGTCGAACCGGCCGAGCCGGATCGCGATCCGCGCGGACTCGTCCGGGTCGGCCCCGACGAGCGCGACGACCCGCCCGGGCTCGACGGTCACGCCGCTCGTCTCGTCGACCAGCGGCACGCCGCTGCCCGGCGCCTCGGCGGTCGCCGGCCGTGCGCCCGTCGAGGGCACGACCTTGAGGACGTTGATGACCTTGCCCGCGCCGACGTGGGCGCGCGTGGCGGCCTGCAGCATCATCGTGGCGTTCTGCACCGGCCACGCGAGGAACGCGGCGTAGCCGTACGTGGCGACGAGCTGGCCCGGCGTGATGTCCCCGGCGAGCGCCATGTGGGCGCCCATCCAGATGAGCACGGCGACGAACAGGCCCGGCAGCAGGACCTGCAGCGCGTCGAGCCACGACTGGGTGGTCGCGACGGCGACGCCGCGGTCCCGCACCACCTGCGACTGCTCGCGGTACCGGGCGTTGAACACGCCTTCGCCGCCGATGCCGCGCAGGATCCGCAGCCCGGACACGGTGTCGGAGCCGAGCGTCGTGAGGCGGCCCGACGACTCGCGCTGCGCGGCCTGACGACGCTGCAGCGGCTTGACCAGCAGACCGAGCGCGACGGCGACGGTCGGCAGCCCCAGGACGACGACGAGCCCGAGCGGGACGGACAGGCGCAGCATGAACACCGCGACGACGGCGTACGCGACGATGCTGCCCACGAACCGGGCCGCCACGGCGTAGACCTCGCCGATGCGCAGCGCGTCGTTCGCGACGGCCGAGACGACCTCGCCGGTCGGCAGCTCCGCGGTGATCGCGTGGCCGGACCGCGACACGGTCTGCCCGACGAGCTGCGAGGACGTGAACGCGGCCCGCAGCCAGTTGGCGATGTCGAAGCGGTGGCCGACGGCGGAGGCGGCCGCGCTCACGACGCCGAGCACCCCGAGGGCACCGGCGGCTCGCCACAGGTCCGGACCGAACCCGTGCGCCAGCCCGCCGTCGATCGCGCGCCCGGTCAGGGCCGGGAGCGTCGCCTGGCAGGCGAACATGACGATGCCCAGCGCGACGGCGACGAGGAGGATGCCCCACTGCCGGCGCGCGAGCCACCACAGCAGCGCCAGCGGACCGGTGAGCGGCGGCGTGCCGGGGTCGTCGAGGGGGAGGGAGCGCACGAGGGTCAACGTTACGTGCGGGTACTGACATGTCCGTAACCGTTTTCCACCGCCCGCAGGGGGCGGACGGTGACCGGAGCGGTGCGCACTCCCGACTACCCTGTGGGGGTGACGCAGACGCCTGAGCAGACCGCCGACGCCCCCGCGAACCACCGCCCCGTCCTCGTCGTCGACTTCGGCGCGCAGTACGCGCAGCTGATCGCCCGGCGCGTGCGCGAGGCGAACGTCTACTCCGAGATCGTCCCCCACACGGCGAGCGTCTCCGACCTGCTCGCCAAGGACCCCGCCGCCATCATCCTGTCGGGCGGCCCCTCGTCGGTGTACGCCCAGGGCGCCCCCTTCGTCGACCCCGCCCTGTTCGAGGCCGGCGTGCCGGTGCTCGGCATCTGCTACGGCTTCCAGGCCATGGCGCAGGCCCTCGGTGGCACCGTCGCGCAGACCGGCCAGCGCGAGTACGGCGGCACGGCCGTCGAGATCACGGAAGCCGGGACCGTCCTCGCAGGCAGCCCCGAGCAGCAGACCGTGTGGATGAGCCACGGCGACGCGGTGCACGCGGCCCCCGCCGGGTTCGACGTGCTCGCGACGTCGTCGGGCAGCCCGGTCGCCGCGTTCGAGGACCGCGCCCGCCGCCTCTACGGCGTGCAGTGGCACCCCGAGGTCAAGCACTCGCCGCTCGGCCAGAAGGCGCTCGAGAACTTCCTCTACGAGGGGGCCGGCCTGACCCCCGACTGGAACCCGGGCAACGTCGTCGCCGAGCAGGTGGCGCGCATCCGGGCGCAGGTCGGCGACGCGCGCGTCATCTGCGGCCTGTCCGGCGGCGTCGACTCCTCCGTGGCGGCCGCGCTCGTGCAGAAGGCGGTCGGCGACCAGCTCACCTGCGTCTTCGTCGACCACGGGCTGCTGCGCTCCGGCGAGGCCGAGCAGGTCGAGAAGGACTTCGTCGCCGCGACCGGTGTGCAGCTCAAGGTCGTCGACGCCCGCGAGCGGTTCCTGCACGCGCTCGCCGGCCACACGGACCCGGAGACCAAGCGCAAGATCATCGGCCGCGAGTTCATCCGCGTGTTCGAGGACGCGGCCCGCGAGGTCGTCGAGGACGCCGGCGAGCACGGGCAGGACGTCAAGTTCCTCGTCCAGGGCACGCTCTACCCCGACGTCGTCGAGTCGGGCGGCGGCGAGGGCGCCGCGAACATCAAGTCGCACCACAACGTGGGGGGCCTGCCCGACGACCTGCAGTTCGCGCTCGTCGAGCCGCTGCGCACCCTGTTCAAGGACGAGGTGCGGGCGGTCGGCCTCGAGCTCGGCGTGCCCGAGGCGATCGTCTGGCGCCAGCCGTTCCCCGGCCCCGGCCTGGGCATCCGCATCATCGGCGAGGTCACCCAGGAGCGGCTCGACATCCTGCGCGCCGCGGACGTCATCGCCCGCGAGGAGCTCACCAGGGCCGGCCTGGACCGCGACATCTGGCAGTGCCCGGTGGTGCTGCTCGCGGACGTCCGCTCGGTCGGCGTCCAGGGCGACGGTCGCACGTACGGCCACCCCGTCGTGCTGCGGCCGGTCTCGTCGGAGGACGCCATGACGGCCGACTGGACCCGCCTGCCGTACGACGTGCTCGCGACGATCTCGACCCGGATCACCAACGAGGTGCCCGAGGTCAACCGCGTGGTCCTCGACGTGACGAGCAAGCCGCCGGGCACCATCGAGTGGGAGTGACGGCCCTCCTCGACGAGGGCCCCCCGTCCGCCCCGGCGGACGACCAGCAGTGACGAGAGGACACCCGCACGTGACCGAGACACCCACCAGCGAGCCGACGCCGGGCGTGGCCGCCGACCCCTGGATCCGCCGCGCCAGGGGTGCGCTCACCCGCTACCGGGTCATGGCGTGGATCACCGGCACGATGCTGCTGCTGCTCTGCCTGGAGATCGTGCTGAAGTACGTGCTCCAGGTGAACGGGGTCGACGCCGACGGGCACGCGAAGCCGGTCATCGGCGCGTGGGTCGCGTTCGCGCACGGGTGGATCTACGTCGTCTACCTCGTCACCGTCGTGGACCTGTGGTCGACGATGCGCTGGCGGCTCGGCCGCCTCGCGTCGCTCGCCGCCGCCGGTGTGGTGCCGGTGATGTCGTTCGTGCTCGAGCGTCGGGTCCACCAGCAGACCCTCGCGGCGATCGAGGGCGCGGACTCGCGGTGACCTGCGCTCGGGCCGCCCGCCGGCCGCGTCGCGGTTAGCCTGTCGCGGTGCGGATCGTCCACGTCACCGACTGCTACGCCCCGAGGACCGGAGGGATCGAGTCCCAGGTGGCCGACCTGGCCGCACGGCAGTCCGCCGCCGGTCACGACGTGCACGTCCTGACGGCGACCCTCGGTGAGGCGGGCGAGCGCGGCGGCGTGGTGGACGTCGAGCACGGCGTGCACGTGCACCGTCTCGGGGCACGCATCCCGTTCGACCTCCCCGTGAACCCCGTCGGACCGCGTCTGCTCCGGGACGCGTACGCGTCGCTCGAGCCCGACGTGGTGCACGTGCACGCCGGGCTCGTGTCGCCGTTCGCGTTCGACGGGTCGCGGCTCGCGCTCGAGCAGGGGCTGCCGACAGCGATCACCTGGCACTGCATGCTCGACGGGGTCATCCCCGCCCTGCGCGCCGCGGTGCACAGCACCCACTGGTCGCACCCGCGGGCCGCCCTGAGCGCCGTGAGCACCGTCGCCGCCGAACGCGTGCGGCGGGTGTTCGACGCGCCGGTCGAGATCCTGCCGAACGGCCTCGAGCTCGACGCCTGGGCGCCCGGTCCCGCCGGGGACGGCACCGGTCCCGAGAGCGAACCCGGGCCGCTGCGGCTGGTGGCGACGATGCGCCTGGCCCCGCGCAAGCGGGCCGTGCCGCTCGTCGAGCTCGTCGCGGCCGCCCGCGACCGGCTGCCCGCGGGGTCGCTCCGCCTGACCCTCATCGGCTCCGGGCCCGCCGCGTCGCGCGTCCGGGCCGCGGTCTCCCGGTCCCGGCTCCAGAACGTCGTCGACCTGCGGGGACGCCTGAGCCGCCCCCAGGTCCGCGACGCCTACCGCGAGGCCGACGTGTTCCTCGCCGTCGCCGAGCTCGAGGCCTTCGGCATCGCCGCGCTCGAGGCGCGCACCGCCGGCCTCGCCGTCGTCGCCCGTCGGGGGACCGGCATCGCCGAGTTCGTCGAGGACGGCGTGGACGGCCTCCTCGTGGCCGACGACGCGGAGATGACCGAGGCCGTCGTCCACCTCGCACGCGACCGTCGCCTGCTCGACGGGATCCTGGCCCACAACCGGGCCGTCCGGCCGCCCTTCGGGTGGACCGAGGTGCTCGCCGCCGCCGAGGCCGAGTACGACCGCGCGCGGTCCATCGCCTGACGCGCCGCCGCCGTCCACCTCCCGCAGCTCGCGTTCCCCGGCAGCGACGCGCCGACGACCCGTTCGTCCGCTTCGTCGGGTGCGTCCCGACCTGCGTCGCTACAGTCGAACTGCAAGGACGCACCTCTCGTGAGCTCGCCGGGTGACCGGGTCCGGAGCACCGGACCCTGGCTGTGGGGACAGAAGGGGATCGGGGAGACATGTCGACAACTGCTGTGGGGGACAAGTCGGGGACCGTCAGGGTCCTCGCGCTGCTGACGATCATCGCCGGGGTCGTGTACATCATCCTCGGCGCCGTCACGTGGGGTGCGGTGTCGAGCAACCTCGCGGCGGAGAAGATCACGGTCTCGGACGACGCGAGCAACTTCCAGGGGCAGCTCGTGGACACCCCGTGGGAAGCCTGGGTCCAGGCGGACATCATCAACACCCACGCGCTCGCCGCGTCCGACGGTCAGACGTACGCCGAGCTGCCCCAGGACGACCCGAGGCGGGACACCGTCATGACGGCGTCGTTCCTGCGGGCCTCGCTGTTCACGTCGGTCGTCGCCTTCGGCGTCGGGCTGCTCGTGGTCGGCACCGGGATCGTGCTGATCCTCATCGGCTGGGCCCTGCGGGCGGTCGCCGGGAAGAAGGTCGTCGTCGAGACCACCCCGGGCGTCACGGACACCGCGCCGGCACCCGCACCGACGGTCTGAGCCAGCCGAGCGCGCACGCGCCGAGGCCCGGCCCCCCGACGGGAGGACCGGGCCTCGGCCGTACCTGCTCAGCGCCGGGAGCTGCGCGCCCCCGACACGATCGACCCGACGAGCAGGGCCGTGCCCGCCGCCGCGAGCAGCACGATGACCGACAGCTGCAGGTCGATCGAGAAGCCCGACGCCCAGGCGAGGATGCCGACACCGATCGTCGCGATGACCAGACCCCACACGACCGTGCTGACCCGCAGGCGGGGGCGCCGGGTCGGCGCGACCGGGACGTCCGCGACCGGTGCCGTGGCCCGCGTGCCGGCGGGCGGCGGCGGGGTCGGCGTGGCAGCCGCGGCTGCCACGACCGGGTCCGGTGCGGGCGTGGCCGGCGCCGCCGGCTCGTCCACGGGGAGCTCCGCGAGGACGGCCGTGGGGTGCTCGGACGGTGCGGCGTCGAGGTCGTCGGCCTGCACCGGGAGCGGGCGGGTGGCCCCGTCGGCGGCCTCCGGGAGGTCCCCCGTCGCCTGCGGGAAGACGACGGTCGGGTCCTCGGCCGCCTCCGGGAGGACGACGGTCGGGTCCTCTGCCGTCTCCGGGAGGACGACCGTCGGTTCGTCCGGCACCTCTGGTGCGTCGTCGGTGGTGTTGTCCGTGGTGTCCTCGACCGGGGCGAGGACGGCCGTCTCGTCGTCCCGGCGGGGGTCGGTGCCGCCGTCCGGACGGGTGTCGTCGGTGCTCATCGGTTCTCCTCGGTGATCAGGACGTCGCCGGCTCCGACGCCGACGTGCAGGTGCAGCTGGGGCGTGCCGCCGTCGGACTCGTCGTCCGAGTAGGTCAGGCCGTCCATGGCCACGCCGTCGTTCGTCACGCGCTCCCCGTCGACGTCCCAGGTGACGCTCCCGGCCCCGAGCCGCACGTCCGCAGCGACCGCGGCGTCGTCCGGGACCACGATGGTGAGGTCGCCGGCGCCGAGCGAGATCGGCACGTCGAGCGTCTCGGAGGTCAGGGGGAGCTGCGTCAGGTCCACGGTCACGTCCCCGAAGCCGAGGTTGTAGCCGCGGGCGGCGGCGACCCGGTCGGGCACGTCGACGTTCTGGGCGCTGAAGGTGCGGTGCGCCCCGTCGGACCACCACCACTCGCCGACCCCGGCGGTGGCACCCACGGGTGCCGCGACGAGGATGCCGACGATGGCGAGGAAGCCCAGCACACCGCTCGTCCGGCCCCGCAGGCCCGAGACGATGATGCCGAGGCCGGCGAGGACGACGCCGATGCCGATCGTGGTGAGCAGCACGGGCCCGTCGAAGTCGCCGGACCGCTCGGCCAGCAGCAGCACGGCCAGGCTGAGCAGGCTCAGGGCGACCACGATGCCGACGACCGCCACGCCCGGGCCGGAGCGCGGGGGCTTCGGGGCCTTGGGCGGCTTGGCCGGCGACCCGTGGTGCCCGCTCGTGCCGACCGGGCCGTAGGGCGGTGTGCCCGGACCCGCCGGAGCCGTCGCGCCGTACCCGGCGGGGGAGGACGCGGGAGCGGCGGGGCGAGTCGCCGACGGAGCCCAGGCCTGGCCCGTGGCGTAGGCGGCCGACGAGGCGGCGGACGAGGCCGCGGGCGCGAACGGAGCCGTCGGGTAGGTGGGCGTCGGGTACGCGGAGGCCGGGTTGCCCGCAGGGTGCGCCGGTCGGGCCGGCGTGCCCGGAGCGCCGCCCCAGGTGGAGGCGGGTGCGGACTGCGGGTACCCGCCCGGGCGCTGGGCCTGCTGGCGCCGGTTCAGCGCGACGACGACGAGAGTGATGCCGCCGACCACGAACGCGAGCCACAGCATCGCCTGGATCCATCCGGGCGGTCCGTTCCAGAACCAGAACCAGTGGTCGCCACGGCCGAACCCGACGAGCACGAAGGCGAGCGCCCCGAGCAGGGCGACGTCGAACCGGCCGGCGATCATCTCCTCGAGGTGGATGCGCCCGTCGCGCTGCTCGGGCAGCAGGGCCCAGGCGACGCCGTAGACGACGAGGCCGAGCCCGCCCAGCAGCACGGTGACCGCGAACAGGCCGCGCACGAGCAAGGGGTCGAGCCCGAACCGGCGGGCCAGGCCGTCGCAGACGCCGCCGACCCAGCGGTCGTCGCCGCGGAACATGCCCGTGCGCCGGATGCCGGCGAAGAAGCTGTTCTCGGCGGGCTGCGGTCGCGTCGGCGACCCGGCACCGGGGTACGGCCCGTACGGGCCGTACCCTCCCGGGGCTCCAGGTGCGGGGCCGGTGCTCCCGGCCGGTGGCGCCGACGGTCCGGCACCGGGTCCGGCGGTCGGGCCGCCGGCGGTCTCCTCGGCAGAGGGGTTCGTGTCCATGGCTCGATCGTTCCGCGTGATCGTCGCCCGCGGCATCGGGTGCCACCCTGAACCGACCCTGAACGTGCGGGCCCGCGCCCCTGAAGTCCGCCCCGAGAGGCCCCCTGACGGGGTGCGAGCATGTGACGATCGGTCCGTGCCATCGTCATCGAGCCCTCCCGTGGGCAGGTCGCAGCCCACCCGGCTGCCGTTGCGCCGACCGGAGCAGGGTCGGTGGTTCGGCGGCGTCGCCGTGGGCCTCGCCGCGCACCTCGACGTGCCGGTCGCGCTCGTGCGGCTCGCGTTCGTCCTGCTCATGCCGCTCGCCGGCGCGGGGCTGTTCCTGTACGCGTTCTGGTGGCTCACGGTCCCGGCCGGCGACCCGGCGGACGCGGCACGGGCGGCGCGGCCGAGCGCCGTCGCCCGGCTCGCGGCCCGGCAGGGGATCGTGCAGCCCGGTCGACGGCTGCCGCTCACGGACATCGCGGTGGGGGCGGTGCTCGTCGTGGGCGCGGGCCTGCTGGTCGCGATGCGCTCGGGCGCGGACCTGGACCTGCAGTGGCTCCTGCCTGTGATGGTCGTGCTGGCGGGGGTCGGCCTGGCATGGAGCCAGCTCGACGCGGTGCAGCGCGGGCGGCTCAAGGAGCGCGCCGGCGGCCGGACGCCGGTGGGCGTGCTGCGGCTCGTCGGCGGGCTGGTGCTGGCGGGCGCCGGCGTGCTGCTCCTGGTCGGCCAGGGGACGGGACGGGGAGTCGAGGCGGGGGTCCTCGTGCAGTCCGTGGTCGCCGCGGTCGCGGTGATCGGCGGTGTGGGCCTGGTGCTCGCCCCGTGGTGGCTGCGGCTCGTCCGGGAGCTGGGCGATGAGCGTGCGGCCCGGGCGCGGGAGTCGGAGCGCGCCGACATCGCGGCCCACCTGCACGACTCGGTGCTGCAGACGCTCGCACTGATCCGCGCGCGGGCGGACGACCCCGCCGAGGTCGCCCGGATGGCGCGCGCCCAGGAGCGCGAGCTGCGCGAGTGGATGTACGACGAGCGACCTGCCCCTGGTACATCGCTCGCGGGCGCGGTCCGCGCGGTAGTCGCGGAGGTCGAGGACTCGCGCTCCGGACCGACCGGCGACCCCGTGGCGGTCGAGGCGGTGCTGGTCGGCGACCGGGTGCCGGACGCCGACACCGAGGCACTGATCCAGGCGACCCGGGAGGCGCTCGTCAACGCGGTGGTGCACGGCCGGCCGCCCGTCTCGCTGTACCTCGAGGTCGGCACGGCCGAGGTCGAGGTGTTCGTCCGCGACCACGGCGACGGCTTCGACGTCGAGAGCATCGGGCCCGACCGGTTCGGGGTGCGGGAGTCGATCATGGGCCGCGTCCGACGGCGCGGCGGGACGGCCACGGTCACGTGCCGGCCGGGTCGCGGGACCGAGGTGCACCTGCGGGTGCCGGTACGGTCGACGACGACGCTCGCGGAGCCGCCGGGAGCGACCGCCGAGCCGCAGGTGCAGGCGCCGGTCCCGGTCGTGCAGGTGCAGGCGCCGGTGGTCCCGGCGGACGACGAAGGAGGCGCACGATGAGCGGCGAGGTCCCCGCAGTCCCGGCCGCGACGGTCGGCAGCCCCGTGGACGTGGTGCTGGTCGACGACCACCACATGTTCCGCACGGGGGTGCTGGCGTCGCTCGACGCGCGCGTGCGCGTGGTGGGTGAGGCGGACACCGTCGACGAGGCGATCCGGGTGGTGCACGCGCTGCAGCCGCCCGTCGTGCTGCTCGACGTGCACCTGCCCGGCGGGGACGGGGGAGGCGGGGCGGAGGTCATCCGGGCCTGCGCGGACGTCGCGGCCCACACCCGGTTCCTCGCGCTGTCGGTGTCGGACTCGGCCGAGGACGTCGTGGCCGTGATCCGCGCGGGCGCGCGAGGCTACGTGACGAAGGCCATCGACGGCACGGCCCTGTCGGACGCGGTGCTGCGGGTGGCGGGCGGCGACGCGGTGTTCTCGCCGCGGCTGGCCGGGTTCGTGCTCGACGCGTTCGGGGCGGCCGCCGGCGACGTCGCGACCGGGGACGACGAGCTCGACCGCCTGTCGGCCCGCGAGCGCGAGGTGATGCGCCTGATCGCGCGGGGCTACTCGTACCGCGAGGTGGCCTCGGAGCTGTTCATCTCCATCAAGACCGTCGAGACCCACGTGTCGGCGGTGCTGCGCAAGCTGCAGCTGTCCAGCCGTCACGAGCTGACCCGGTGGGCCGCGGCGCGGCGGCTGCTCTGACGCCGGTCCGACGCCGGGTACGACGAACTGATCTGACACCGCGTCAGATCCCGTAGGCTGAGGCCATGGAGCTCCTCTACAACGTTCTCGTGGTCCTGCACCTCGTCGGCTGGGCCATCGTGCTCGGCGGCACGCTGGTCAACCTCCGCACGCCGAAGATCGCGACGGGCGTGCTGCACGGCATCCTCACCGCCCTCGTCACGGGCATCCTGCTGGTCGGCATCGGCTCGGCGAGCGACGAGATCCACGACCCCAACACCACGAAGGTCGCGGTCAAGCTCGTCGTCGCGCTCGTCGTGACCGGCCTCGTCGTCTACGGCACACGCCGTCCCGAGAAGGTCACGCGCGGGCTCGTCGGCGCCATCGCGGGCCTGACGGTGGTCAACGTCGCGATCGCGGTGCTCTGGCGCTGACCCGGCTCTCACCCGGCTCCGGCCTGGCTCTGACCTGGCTCTGCACCGGCTCTGACCTCTCTTTGACCTGGCGCCGTCCCCTGCCCGGGCCGGACGTCGGCGCTCCCACTAGGGTCGGCGTCCGTGAGCCCCCTCGGTGAGGTCCTCGTCGGCGTCGTCGTCCTGGTCGGGCTGGTCGGCGTCGTCGTCCAGGTCCTGCCCGGGGCCCTGCTCGTGCTGGGCGCGGTCGTGGTCTGGGGCGTCGTCACGGGCGGGGCGGCCGGCTGGACCGTCGTGGTCGTCGCCGTGGTCGCGACGGTGGTGGCCGAGGTCGGCAAGTACCTGCTCGCCGGGCGGCACCTGCGCCGCGCGGGGGTCCCGCCCGCGACGCTCGTGTGGGGCGGCCTCGCCGGGATCGTCGGGTTCTTCGTCATCCCCGTCGTCGGGCTGCCCGTCGGCTTCCTGCTCGGCACCTACCTCGCCGAGCTGGCCCGGCTGCGGGTCCACGCGACGGCGTGGCGGGCGACCGTCGCGGCGCTGCAGGCCACGGGCCTAACCATCCTCGTGGAGCTGGCCGGAGCGCTCGTGAGCACCGCGGCGTGGGTGGTCGGGCTGCTCGTCACCTGACGCGTGCGCAACGGTCCGCGCCCTGCCGGCTCGCGCCCAGGCCCGCGGCGGGCCGGCCGTCCGTCCGCCGTCGGTCCGCGTGCTGTCCGCCACGGTGTCGCCGCACCGGGATGTCGGACGTGACGCCTACTCTGGTGGTGCCATGACGTCGCTCTTCGAGAACCTCGCCCTGCCCCTGCCCGGCCTGCCTTCCCCCGCCGCCCCGGGCGCCCCGGGCGCCGCGGGCGCCCGCCCCGGCCGGCACACGGGGGAGCCCTCCGGCCTGCCCACCGTCGTCGCGCCACGCCCGCAGGACGAGCGCGCCCAGGAGGAGGACGAGGAGCGCCTGGCCCGCCGGCAGGCCGCTGCCGACGCCCTGCTCGTGGGCCTCAACCCGCAGCAGCGCGACGCCGTCGTGCACCACGGCGGCCCGCTGCTCATCGTCGCGGGAGCGGGCTCCGGCAAGACGCGCGTGCTGGCGCACCGCATCGCGCACCTGCTGGCCACCCGGCGGGCACGACCGGGCGAGGTCCTCGCCATCACGTTCACCAACAAGGCCGCCGCGGAGATGCGCGAGCGCGTCGAGGCGCTGGTCGGGCCGTCGGCGCGCCACATGTGGGTGTCCACGTTCCACTCGGCGTGCGTGCGGATCCTGCGTCGTGAGGCCGCCACGCTGGGCCTGCGGTCGAGCTTCTCCATCTACGACGCGGCCGACTCGCAGCGGCTGCTCACGCTCGTCGCCCGCGAGCTGGACCTCGACCCCAAGCGCTACCCGGCGAAGGCGCTCGCGAACAAGATCTCGGCACTCAAGGACGAGCTCGTGGACCCCGAGCAGTTCGCGGCGACGTCCGGCGGCGGTGCCGCGAACGACTTCGACGCGGCGCTCGCCCAGGTCTACACGCGGTACCAGGCCCGCCTGCGGCAGGCGCACGCGCTCGACTTCGACGACCTCATCATGACCACGGTGCACCTGCTCCAGGCGTTCCCGGCCGTCGCGGAGCACTACCGGCGCCGGTTCCGGCACGTGCTCGTCGACGAGTACCAGGACACCAACCACGCGCAGTACGTGCTGGTCCGCGAGCTCGTCGGGGTGCGCGGCAGGCCGGTGGCCGTCGACGAGGCCGCGCCCGGCGAGGACGACGTGCCGCGCGGCGAGCTCACCGTCGTGGGCGACGCGGACCAGTCGATCTACGCGTTCCGCGGCGCGTCCATCCGCAACATCATGGAGTTCGAGGCGGACTACCCGGACGCCCGCACCATCCTGCTCGAGCAGAACTACCGCTCCACGCAGACGATCCTGTCCGCCGCCAACGCCGTGATCAGTCGCAACCCGGGCCGCAAGCCCAAGCGGCTGTGGACCGACTCGGGCCAGGGCGCGCAGATCGTCGCGTACGTCGCGGACACCGAGCACGAGGAGGCGCGCTTCGTCGCGCAGGAGATCGACCGGCTCGGCGACACGGACGGCGTGCGACCCGGCGACGTCGCGATCTTCTACCGCGCGAACGCCCAGTCCCGGGCGCTCGAGGAGGTGCTGGTCCGCGTCGGGCTGCCGTACAAGGTGGTCGGGGGCACCCGGTTCTACGAGCGGCGCGAGATCAAGGACGCCGTCGCGTACCTGAGGGCGATCGCCAACCCGGACGACGACGTGAACGTGCGGCGCATCCTCAACGTCCCCAAGCGGGGACTGGGCGACCGGTCCGAGGCGATGGTGTCGAGCTTCGCCGAGCGGGAGCGGATCTCGTTCGGTGCCGCGCTCGACCGGCTCGACGAGGTGCCCGGCCTGGGCACCCGGGCGGTCACCGGCCTGCAGGCGTTCGCCGACATGATGACCGACCTGCGCGTGCTGGCCTCGACCTCCGGGCCGGCCGAGGTGCTCGGCGCGGTGCTCGACCGGTCCGGTTACCTCGCGGAGCTGCGCGCGAGCGACGACCCGCAGGACGCGTCGCGCGTCGAGAACCTCGCGGAGCTGCACGCCGTCGCGTCGGAGTTCGAGCAGGGCGAGCCCGACGGCGACCTGGCCGACTTCCTCGAGCGCGTCTCGCTCGTCGCCGACTCCGACCAGATACCCACGCCCGACGGTGCCGACGACGAGGACGGCGCGGAGAAGCCCGTCGACCAGGGCGTGATCACGCTCATGACGCTGCACACCGCGAAGGGCCTCGAGTTCCCCGTCGTGTTCCTCACGGGCATGGAGGACGGTACGTTCCCGCACATGCGGTCGCTGTCCGACACCGACCAGCTCGCGGAGGAGCGGCGGCTCGCCTACGTCGGGCTGACGCGCGCCCGGGAGCGGCTGTACATCTCGCGTGCCGCCGTCCGTACGGCGTGGGGCGTGCCCAACGAGTTCCCCCCGAGCCGGTTCCTCGACGACCTGCCGGACGAGCTCATCGACTGGCGTCGCCGGGAGTCGTCGACCTCGCAGCTGCGCGGCGGCTGGGGCTCGGGCTTCGGCGCCGGCGGGCGGACGGGCGGCAGCGGTTCCGGCTCCGGAGGGTACGGGTCGGGCGGCAGCAGCTCCGGCAGCAGCGGTTCCGGCTGGGGCGGACGGTCCACGGGTGGTCGGTCGGAGCGGGAGTCGCGTCCGGCGCTGCCGTCGACGGGCGCCACGTTCGGGTCGGCCACACCCCGCCCGGACTCCGCCATCCCGAACCTCGCGATCGGCGACCGCGTGACCCACGACTCGTACGGGCTGGGCACGGTCGTGGCGCTCGAGGGGGCCGGTCCGAACTCGGTCGTCAAGGTCGACTTCGGGTCCGAGGGCACCAAGCGGCTGCTGCTGAGGTACTCGCCGGTCGTCAAGCTGTAGCCGGACCGACGGTGCGCGGGCCCGTGCGTGAGCAGCCGGATGAGGCTGGCGCGGGCGGCGGCCACCGGCACGCTCAGCTCGCTGCGCCCGCCCACGTCGCGACGACCGCGTCCCGCACCTGGTCGGGCGTGACGCCGACCGCGAGCAACGCCCGGTGCGCGGGGGAGTCCGGTGCACGCACCGCGGCGAGCAACAGGTGACCGGTGTCGATGCGGTTGGACTTGTACGCGATCGCCTCGCGCAGCGACAGCTGGAGCAGCTTCTTCGCCTGGCCGTCGAACGCCCGGCCCGACCGCCGTCGTCCACGGCTGCCCGGGTCGTCGTCGAGGGCGCCGGGGCCGAAGGTGGCCTCCACCTGGGCGCGGACCGAGTCGAGGTCGATGCCGACGAACGCGAGGGCGTCGGCGTCGATGGCGCCGGCGGGCAGCGACCGCACCGCCGCCTCGAGGGCGTCCGGCCCGGTGCCGAGCCGCGTGAGCGCGTCCGCGGCCGGACCCGGCACGAGGACGGCGCCGACCAGGACGTGCTCCGCGCCGACGTGGTCGGCGCCGAGGCGCTCGGCCACGCCATGGGCGAGGACCACGGCCTGGCGGGCGCTCTGGGTGAACCTCTCGAACATCAGCGGAACCTCTTCCCGAACTTCTTGTGGACCGCCTGGCGGCTGACGCCGAGCACGGCGGCGATCTGCTCCCAGGACCAGCCGAGGCCGCGGGCGCGCTCGACGTGCAGCGCCTCCAGCCGGTCGGCCAGCACGCGGAGCGAGTGCACCGCGAGCAGACCCTCCCGGGGGTCGTCGCCGGCCGCGGCGGTCATCAGGTCGTCGGACATGTCTGTCAACATAGGTTGACGGGTGCCCGATGTCAACCAAGGTTGACGAGAGGCGGGCTCACGCGCGGAGCAGCACCGGCCGGGCCACGTCGGTGTTGTCGACCAGCACGTCGGCGCGCGCTGCGGGGTCCCGTGCCGCGAGGTACAGCCGCTGGCCGTCGACGTAGCGCCGGTTCGCCGGGTCGCCGGGATCGGCCGGGCAGCCGTCCCGGACCGCCATCCGGCGGAACGTCTCGTCGAACCCCACCTGCAGGAACGCGGTGAGGTCCCACCACCCGTCGAGCTCCGCGCGCTGCAGGAAGATGCCGTCCACCACCAGCACGGTGTCGTCGGACCCCGTCTCGAAGGCGAGGTCGAGCGCGGTGTCCGTCGCGACGTCCCGCACGGCCCGCCGGAACCGGCGCGTCCCCGCAGGGGCGAACGGGTCGAGCAGGTCGGTGCGCAGGGCGCCGTAGTCGTAGGAGTCGGCCCAGAACCCCTCGGCCGAGGTGCGACCCCGCCGGTACCGCTCGTCGCGCGGCCGGTGGAACCCGTCGACGGACGCGGCGACGACCGTGCGCCCGGCGGCCCGCAGCGCGGCGACCAGCTCGGCGGCGACCACGGTCTTGCCCGAGCCGTCCACGCCGTCGACCGCGACGAGCACCGGGCGCCCGAGGACCCGCGGGTCGGGGACGCGGGCGACGACCGCCGCGATGACGGCCGAGCGCTCAGGTGTCCGGGCGAGCAGCGGCACCGAGACGGGCGTCGGCACGTTCACGGGCATCGCTCCTCGTCGGACGGGATGCCTGGACGCTAGTGGCCGACAGGCCCCGCAGGGTCGCGAACGCCACATCTCTCGATGTGAAGATACCTGTGCCCGGCGGCTACCATCGATCGGGGCGAAGCGGCCGGACCGAGGACGCGGATCGCCGGGCGACGAGAGGAAACCGGACCAGGTGGACCTGTTCGAGTACCAGGCACGTGACATGTTCGAGAAGCACGGCGTGCCCGTGCTCGGCGGCGTCGTCGCCACCACGGCCGAGGAGGCCCGCGCGGGCGCGGAGAAGCTCCTGGGCGGCAAGGACGGCGTGGTCGTCGTCAAGGCGCAGGTCAAGACGGGTGGCCGCGGCAAGGCCGGCGGCGTCAAGCTCGCGCGCTCCGTGGACGAGGCGGCCGAGAAGGCCGGCGAGATCCTCGGCATGGACATCAAGGGCCACACCGTGCACCGCGTGATGATCGCCGAGGGTGCCCGCATCGCGCAGGAGTTCTACTTCTCCGTGCTGCTCGACCGGGCCGAGCGTCGCTACCTCGCGATGGCGTCCGTCGAGGGCGGCATGGAGATCGAGCAGCTCGCCGTGGAGCGCCCCGACGCGCTCGCGCGCGTCGCGGTGGACCCGCGTGTCGGCATCGACCAGGCGAAGGCGGACGAGATCGTCGCCGCCGCGGGCTTCCCCGAGAAGACCTCTCCGGAGATCGCCGCCAAGGTGGCCGACGTCCTGCAGAAGCTGTGGACCGTGTACGACCAGGAGGACGCGACGCTCGTCGAGGTCAACCCGCTCGTCCTCACGGAGGACGGCGAGATCGTCGCGCTCGACGGCAAGGTCAGCCTGGACACCAACGCCGACTTCCGTCACCCGGACCACGCCGAGCTCGAGGACGCCTCCGCGGCGGACCCGCTCGAGGCGCGCGCCAAGGAGGCGGACCTCAACTACGTCAAGCTCGACGGCGAGGTCGGCATCATCGGCAACGGCGCAGGGCTCGTCATGAGCACCCTGGACGTCGTGGCCTACGCCGGCGAGTCGCACGGCGGCGTCAAGCCCGCCAACTTCCTCGACATCGGCGGCGGCGCGAGCGCCGAGATCATGGCGGCCGGGCTCCACATCATCCTGACGGACCCGCAGGTCAAGTCGGTGTTCGTCAACGTGTTCGGCGGCATCACGGCGTGCGACGCGGTCGCGAACGGCATCGTCGCGGCGCTGGAGATCCTCGGCGACGAGGAGAACAAGCCGCTCGTCGTCCGTCTGGACGGCAACAACGTGATCGAGGGCCGCCGCATCCTTGCCGAGGCCGGCCACCCGCTCGTGACGCTCGCGGACACCATGGACGGCGGCGCCGACAAGGCCGCCGAGCTGGCCCACGCGGCTGCCTGATCGAACCCCCAGACGCAGAGAGAAGCAGACACCACCATGGCGATCTTCCTGACCGAGGCATCCAAGGTCATCGTCCAGGGCATGACGGGCTCCGAGGGCACCAAGCACACGACCCGCATGCTGGCCTCCGGTACGAACGTGGTCGGCGGCGTGAACCCGCGCAAGGCCGGCACCACCGTCGCGTTCGGTGACGTCGACGTGCCCGTCTTCGGGTCCGTCGCCGACGCCGTCGAGAAGACCGGCGCGGACGTCTCCGTGATCTTCGTGCCGCCGGCCCACACCAAGGGCGCGGTCATCGAGGCGGTCGACGCGGGCGTCCCGCTCGTCGTCATCATCACGGAGGGCGTGCCGGTCGACGACACCGCGGAGTTCTTCGCGCACGCGCAGGAGAAGGGCGTGCAGCTCGTCGGGCCTAACTGCCCCGGCCTCATCAGCCCCGGGAAGTCGAACGTCGGCATCATCCCGGCGGACATCACGGGCCCCGGCCGCGTCGGCCTCGTGTCCAAGTCGGGCACGCTGACCTACCAGATGATGTACGAGCTGCGGGACTTCGGGTTCTCGACGGCCATCGGCATCGGCGGCGACCCGATCATCGGCACCACGCACATCGACGCGCTGGCCGCGTTCGAGGCGGACCCCGAGACCGAGGTCATCGTGATGATCGGCGAGATCGGCGGCGACGCCGAGGAGCGGGCCGCGGCGTTCATCGCCGAGCACGTGACCAAGCCGGTCGTCGGCTACGTCGCGGGCTTCACGGCCCCCGAGGGCAAGACGATGGGCCACGCCGGCGCGATCGTGTCGGGCTCCTCGGGCACCGCGCAGGCGAAGAAGGAGGCCCTCGAGGCTGCCGGCGTCAAGGTCGGCAAGACGCCGTCCGAGACCGCGGCGCTCGCGCGCGCGCTGCTCTCCTGACCTGCCCTGACGTGCCCCCGGTCGTGCACCGGGACGGACGACCGACGACCCGGCGTGGCCCTGTGCCCGCCGGGTCGTCGGCCGTCCGGGGGCGGTGCGGCCAGGTCGTCCCGACGACGACCGGTCCGCGCATGTCACCCGTGCCCTGCCGCCCGGCGACGCGCCGACGGTGGTCCGGCGGTCGGCGCCCTGGCGCGGGGAGGATGACCCGGTGAGTGGCAGCGGCCCCCGGACGGGGGGCACCCCGGTCGTGCAGCGCCCCCGTCGGCGGGTGCTCCAGGACGACGCGCCGAGTCGCCCCCCGTTCTTCGCGAGCGCCATCGACGGAGCGCCCCGGTGGGCCACCGGTGCGCTCGCCGCCGTCCAGGCCGCGGTCCTGTCCCTGATGGCCGTCGTGCTGCCGTCGGTCGCGGCGTACGTCGCCACGTCGGCCGACCCGTCGAACGAGGGCGTGAGCTGGTGGCGGTCGGTCGGCGTCGCGACGTCGGTGTGGCTCCTCGGTCACGGGATGCCCGCTCAGGTCGGCGGGGTCACGGTGACGCTCGTCCCGCTGGGGATCAGCCTTCTCGCGGTCTTCTCCTGCTACGCGTCGGCGCGCCGGTCGGGTGTCGCGACGCGCAGCGGGTTCCTCGCCGGCGTGCTCGCGTACGACGCGTTCGTGTTGGTCGCGGCCCTACTCGTGGGCGCGTCGCCCGCGTCGGCGCTGCGGGCGGTGGTCGGCGCGACCGTCGTCGCCGGTGCCGGGCTGGGTCTCGGGCTGCTGAGGCGGCCGGAGGCTCCCTCGTGGCGCGGGCTGACCCGGCCGCTGTGGACGCGGGTGCCCGCACCGGTCCGGGTCGGCGCGGCCGCGGGTCTGCTGGCCGTGGCGCTCCTGGTGCTGGCCGCGGCGCTCGTGACGACGCTGTGGGTGGTCGCCGGACGGGCGACGATCGGTGACGTGGTCCGCGGCCTCGGGCTCGACGCCGTCGGCGGGATCGTGCTGGCCGTGGGCGAGCTCGCGTTCGTGCCGAACCTCGTCGTGTGGGCGCTCGCGTGGTTCGCCGGTCCCGGCTTCTCGGTGGGTACCGGCACCAGCTTCGCGCCCGACGGCGTGGTGGCGGCCCCGTTGCCGGCGGTCCCGATGCTCGGTGCGCTGCCCGCCCCCGACGTGGTGGGCCCGGCGACCGTGGGAGCGCCCGCCGTGCTGGTCCTGGTCGGCGTGCTGGCCGGCTGGTACGTGCACCGGCGGACCGCCGGTGGGCCGTGGTGGTCGTCGGCGGCATCGGTCGGGGTGCTCGGCGGGGCCGTCGCCGTGGGGGTCGCCGTGCTCGTCACCCTCGCGAGCGGGGGAGCAGGGCCGGAGCGGATGGCGCACGTCGGCGCGCAGGGCTGGCTTGTGGGCCTCGCGGCCGCGGGCGGCGTGCTGGTGGGTGCCGCGGTGGTCGCTCTTCCCGCGGACGCGGCGCTGCGACGGAGGCTGGCGTCAGGTGTGCGGTCGGCGACGGGCAGGGCCACGGCGCCAGGCAGGGGACCTCACGACGGGCCCGGCGGCCCCGGTCAGGGGCGGGAACGCTCCTCGAGCGACACGCGCCAGTCCTCGATGTCCTGACGGTACTGGGCCTCGCACTGCGACTTCGCGGTGACCGTCAGCGCACCGGCGAGGCACGCGTGGTGGTCGCGCTGCGGCGTCCACAGCACGAGCATGCTGGCGGACGCGAGCGTGAGCATGCCGGACACCAGGAGGAGCACGACGAGCACGGCCGGGAGGCCGCCGCGGACCCGTGCCCGGACGGCGACGCCCAGCCCCCGGATCGACGTCACGACGGCCGCGAGGGCGAAGACGAGCGCGCCGACCTGCCACGGCACCGGGAACGACATGGCGATCACCGTGGCGAGCACGAGCAGGCCCGCGGTCCGGGCGAGCCCGATGCTGCGCGCGGCGGCCTTCGCGTCCACGGGCGGGACGTCGCCCGAGGGGCCGCCGTCGGGCGGTGCGCCGGGGCCGCCGCGGAGCCGCGCGTCGCGGACCAGCGGGCCGTGCGCCGGGTACGGCCCGGAGACCGGCGGCGCCGGCGGTGGTGCCACCGGGGGCGCGGTGGGCGACCCGGCCGGCGGCGCGGTCGGAGGGGAGTCCGGCGTGCGTGGACGGTCCTCCGGCGGGGCGTACGGGTTGCTCACCACGGCATTGTCGCCCACGGGCCCCGCGTCCCGGTCATCGCCCGTCCACCTGGTGAGCGGCCGGTGCCCGCGCCTCGGGCGCCCGTGGGGCAGGCGGGTAGGGTCGCCCGCGTGAACGCCCAGCACCCCGAGACGCCCGCTCGTCCCCCCGTCCCGCCCACGCGGTCCGCGGGCCGGCTCGTGGTCCTGGTCTCCGGGACGGGCTCGAACCTCGCGGCCCTGCTGGCCGTGCACGACGACCCGGCGTTCGGCGGCCGTGTGGTCGGCGTGGTGTCGGACCGGCCCGGGATCGCGGCCCTCGAGATCGCACGCGAGGCCGGCGTGCCGACCGCCGTGGTGGCGCTGCGCGACTTCGACGACCGTCAGGCGTGGGACGCCGCGCTCACCGAGACGGTCGCGGTGTTCTCGCCCGACCTCGTCGTGCTCGCGGGGTTCATGAAGCTCGTCGGCTCGTCGTTCCTGGGGCGGTTCGGCGGCCGGATCGTCAACACGCACCCCGCCCTGCTGCCCGCGTTCCCGGGCGCGCACGGCGTGCGCGACGCGCTCGCGTACGGCGTCAAGGTCAGCGGGTGCAGCGTCATCGTGGTCGACGAGGGGATCGACGCGGGCCCGATCCTCGCGCAGGAGGCTGTGGCCGTGCTCGACGACGACGACGAGGCGACCCTGCACGAGCGCATCAAGGTCGTCGAGCGGGCCCTGCTCGTGGACGTCGTGGGCCGCATCGCCCGCGAGGGGCTCGTGGTCGAGGGCCGCTCGGCGCACATCGGCGCGTAGGCGCAGCCGCTGGGGCGGACCTGCCCGGCGCGGCTACACTCGGACACGGTCGTGACTGGCGCAGGTGGGGAGAACCACCGGGGAGCGGCCGATGTCCCCTGCAGAGCACCGCCCGCCTGGGTGCCTGGGTCCCACCGCAACCGCGTCGACCCAGGAGTGAGCGATGAACGCCTCCGTGCCCGTGCCCAGCAGCCCCGCCGGCCCCACTGCCGAGTCCACCCGCAGGACCGTGCGCCGCGCGCTCGTCAGCGTCTACGACAAGACCGGCCTCGTCGAGCTCGCCACGACTCTGCACGCCGCGGGCGTCGAGCTGGTCTCCACCGGCTCCACCGCCGCGACGATCGCCGCGTCCGGCGTCCCGGTCACGCCCGTCGAGGAGCTCACCGGGTTCCCCGAGTGCCTCGACGGCCGCGTCAAGACCCTCCACCCCCGCGTGCACGCCGGCGTGCTGGCGGACACCCGTCGCCCCGACCACCTGGCGCAGCTCGACGAGCTGGGCATCGCACCGTTCGAGCTGGTGGTCGTCAACCTGTACCCGTTCACCGCCACGGTGGCGAGCGGCGCCGGCCCGGACGAGTGCGTCGAGCAGATCGACATCGGCGGGCCGTCGATGGTGCGCGCGGCCGCGAAGAACCACCCGAGCGTGGCCGTCGTCGTCGACCCCGCGCGGTACGAGGACGTCGCGGCCGCCGTCGCGGCGGGCGGCTTCACGCTCGCGCAGCGTCGCGGGCTCGCCGCGCAGGCGTTCGCGCACACCGCGGCGTACGACGTGGCGGTCGCGTCCTGGTTCGCGGGGGACTACGCGCCCGACGACGAGTCGGGCTTCCCGGCGTTCGCGGGCACCACCTGGACCCGCGCGGACGTGCTGCGCTACGGCGAGAACCCCCACCAGGGCGCCGCGCTGTACCTCACGCCGGACGGGGCCGCGGGCCGCGGGCTCGCCGGTGCCGAGCAGCTGCACGGCAAGGCGATGAGCTACAACAACTTCGTCGACGCCGACGCCGCCTGGCGGGCCGCGCACGACCACGACGCCCCCACGGTCGCCATCATCAAGCACGCCAACCCGTGCGGGATCGCGGTCGGCGCGGACGTCGCGGACGCCCACGCCAAGGCGCACGCGTGCGACCCGGTGTCGGCCTACGGCGGTGTCATCGCGACGAACCGCACGCTCACCGTCGCCGCGGCCGAGCAGATCGCGCCGGTGTTCACCGAGGTCGTCGTCGCCCCGGACTTCGAGCCCGAGGCCGTCGAGGTGCTCAGCCGGAAGAAGAACGTCCGGCTGCTGCGGGTCACGGGCCTCGACGCGGGCGTCCACCGTGAGCAGCGCGCCGTGACCGGCGGGCTCCTGGTGCAGGACGTCGACCGCATCGACGCCACCGGTGACGACGCCACCGGCTGGACCCTCGCGGCGGGCGAGCCGGCCGACGAGGCGACGCTCACCGATCTCGTCTTCGCGTGGCGGGCGGTGCGCGCGGTGAAGTCCAACGCGATCCTGCTCGCGGCCGACGGGGCGTCCGTCGGGGTCGGCATGGGGCAGGTCAACCGGGTGGACTCGTGCCGGCTGGCCGTCGAGCGGGCGAACACCGACGGCGCCGACCGGGCGCGCGGTGCGGTCGCTGCGTCCGACGCGTTCTTCCCGTTCGCGGACGGCCTCCAGGTGCTCCTCGACGCCGGAGTGCGCGCGGTCGTGCAGCCCGGCGGGTCGGTCCGAGACGACGAGGTCGTCGCCGCGGCGCAGGCCGCCGGGGTCACGCTGTACCTCACGGGCACGCGCCACTTCGCGCACTGAGCGCGTCCGCCCGGTCGCCGCTGCCCTCCGGGGCGTCGCGCGGCGGTCGGACGTCGCGCCGAGGTCGGACGTCGCGCTGAGGTCGGACGTCGCGCTGCGGTCGGGCGTCGCGCTGCGGTCGGACGTCGCCCGGCGATCGGGCGGCCCGGGCCCACTCTTGCGGCGTCAGGCGAGCGCGGTCTCGCGCAGCGGGAGGCCGGGGTCGCGGACGAGCCGCCGGTCGAGCCTCGGCAGGTCGCGCGCGCCGAACAGCCGCCGCGCGGCACCGACGTCGCGCGGCCGGTCGACCGTGAGGATCGCGGCGGCGTCGTCGGTGCCCGTCCGGAACCACACCGCCGACCAGCCGTCGGGCGCGTCCGGGTCGCCCCGCAGCACCACGTCGTCGCCGGGCCCGGCCTGCCCGAACAGCGCGAGCTCGTGACCGAGCTGCGTCGAGAAGACGTAGGGCGCGACGTCCGCGGGCGGGTCCGTAAGGCCGTGGAGCAGGTCGTCGACGAGCACCGCGGGCCCTCGCAGCGCACCGTCCCAGTGCCCGCCGGGCACCCACCCGTGCCGGGCCGAGCGGCGCAGCGCGACGTCGCCGACGGCGCGCACGTGCCGGGGTGCCCCGATCACGGCGAACCCCTCGTCGACCCGGAGCGAACCGTCCGGCTCGCGGGGGAGGGCGCCGGACAGCCAACCGGTCGCGGGTCGTGCCCCGACGGCCGCCAGGACCACGTCGGCGGGCAGCACGCGCCCGTCCGCCAGCGTCACGCCGTCCGCCCGGACCTCCACGACCTGCACGTCGCACAGCAGCCGCACACCGGCCGTCGCGTACCAGGGGGCGGTCAGCCCGCCGACGGCGCCGAGGGCCGACCCGAGCGGCCCCGCGGCGGCCTCGACGACGGTGACGTCGACGCCCGCTGCCGCCGCGACGCCGGCCACCTCGGCCCCGATCCACCCGGCGCCGATCACCACGAGCCGCACCCCCGGACGCAGCCGCTCCCGCAGGGCCTGCGCGTCGTCGGCGGTGTGCAGCGTCAGCGCCGCCGACCACCCGGCGGGCCGCACCGCGGCCGCACCCGTCGCGAGCACGACGGCGTCCGCCGTGACGCCGCCGTCCGACGTCGCCGCCTCGACCCCGTCGCCCGTGACGACGAGCGCGGTCGCGGGGGTGCCGAGCCGGACGTCGTCGGCCAGCCGGAGCAGGTCGGAGCCGACCTCCTCCGCGAGCCACGTGGGGCCGGGCCGGTCCAGCAGGTGCTTGGACAGCGGCGGACGGTCGTACGGCGGCAGCCGCTCCGCGCCGAGCACCGTGACGTGCCCGTCGAACCCGGAGTCGCGCAGCGCGGCGAGCGTCTGGGTGGCGGCGAGGCCCGCACCGGCCACGAGGACGTGACGGGGAGCGGGCCGGTCGGGCGCGCCGGAGGGGACAGTCGGGGGAAGGGGCCGGGCCGTCACCCGCGCAACGGTAGTCTCCCCGGGAAAGGGGTGATCCATGGTCCAGGAGCGTGTGCACGGCGGCCCGGTCGGCCGGCCCGTCGAGCAGCCCGCTGCGTCCGGCCCTGCGTCCGGCCCCCCGTCCGGCCCCGTTCCCGTGGAGGAGCAGGCTCTCGACCCGCGCACCATCGCGCGGGCGTCCCTGCAGGCGTCGAGGAACGCGTCGCTGTGGTGGACCAGCGCGGGCATCGTCCTGTCGGTCGCGGTCGCGCTGCTGGTCGGCACCCGGGCCGGTGCCTTCACCCTGGCGGCGGTGACCGCGGCGTGCGCGGTCGTCCGTGCGGTCCTGCCCTCGCCCGGCCCTGTCGCCGTCTCCGTGCGCTCGCGCCCGTTCGACGTGCTCGTGCTGGTGACGTTCGCCGCGGGCATCGCGTTCCTCGCGCAGATCCTCCCCGACGGCTCCGCCCGCTGAGCCCTCCCCGCTGAGCCCTGCCCGCCGATCGATCCCCGGAGACGACGCAGGCCCCGGACCGAGCGGTCCGGGGCCTGCGTCGTGCGGGGTGCGTCAGGCCTGGCGACCCTCGACCACGACGACGTCGTCGGTCGTGACGTACACGTCGTCCTCCTCGAGGAGGTTGTCCTCGACGGGCTCGGCGGCGAACGCGCGGTACACGAGCGCGGCGATCGCGGCGCCCAGGAGCGGGGCGACCCAGAACAGCCAGATCTGGCTCCAGGCCCAGCTCTCGGAGAAGATCGCCGTCGACATGGAGCGCGCCGGGTTCAGCGACGCGTTGGTGACCGGCATCGCGACGAGGATCAGCGCCGACAGGGTCAGGCCGATCGCGAACGGCGCGTTGCCCTTGGCGGAGCGACGGTCGGTGACGGCGAGGATGATGCCGACGAACACCGCGGTGACGACGAGCTCGATGAGCCCGGCGCCGATCCACGAGAAGCCCGCGCCCTGCGTCTGGGCCGCGATCGGCGAGTGCGCGTCGAAGCCGTTCGACGTCGAGGAGAAGAAGCTCTTCTCGTTCGCGTCGAGCGCCGGGAGCGTGGTGATGACGACGTAGAGCACGGACGCCGCGGCGGCGCCGCCGACGAGCTGGGCGACCCAGTAGGGCAGGACGTCCTTCCAGCTGGTGCGGCCGGCGAGCGCCGCGCCGAACGTGACGGCCGGGTTGAAGTGGCCGCCCGAGATGTGGCCGACGGCCGCGATCCCGGCGAGCACGGCGATGCCGAACGCGAGGGCGACGGCGAGCGCGCCGGCACCCGTGACCTGGGAGTACAGCGCGGTGCCGACGCCGGCGAGCACGAGGAAGAACGTGCCGAAGGCCTCGGCGCCGATCTTGGCCACGAGACCGGGGCCGGCGCTCACGAGCGTGCCGGCGGGCACGACGTACGCGTCGAGCTCCTCCTCGACCTCGACCTCGGGAGCTGCCGCGGCGGGCTCGGGCGCCACGGGTGCGGGCGGCTCGACGGGTGCGGGCGGCTCGACCGGGGCGGGCGCCGCGGGTGCCGGGGAGTCGGCGGCTGCGGCGGCGCTGACGTCCTCGGGGCCGGGCGTGCCGGCGGGCTGGTCAGGGGTGTCGTTGGACATGTCGGTCCTGTCGTGAGGTTGCGTGCGGGAACGGCGGCCGAGGACGGACGCTGGAGGTCCCGCCGGGATCGCCGTGCTGGCGTCACCCAGCATGCCAGGACACGTCGCCCCAGGTCACGGACCGGCCGTGCCTCGGACGCTTTTCCGGTGCGTCCGCTGTGACCCCGTTCCCTGAGATCTCTCGATGTCGAGTAATCTTGGCCCCGGACCCGCGCCGGCCCGTGCTGCGAACCACCGCCGTCCTGGCCGGCCCTCTCACCAAGTCCCCAGCACAGGAGATCCCGCATGGCGAAGATCAAGGTCGTCGGCCCGGTCGTCGAGCTCGACGGCGACGAGATGACGCGCATCATCTGGCAGTTCATCAAGGACCGCCTGATCCACCCGTACCTCGACGTCGACCTGCGGTACTACGACCTGTCGATCCAGAACCGCGACGCCACCGACGACCAGGTGACGATCGACGCCGCGAACGCCATCAAGGAGCACGGCGTCGGCGTCAAGTGCGCGACGATCACGCCCGACGAGGCGCGCGTCGAGGAGTTCGGCCTGAAGAAGATGTGGGTCTCGCCGAACGGCACGATCCGCAACATCCTCGGCGGCGTCGTCTTCCGCGAGCCGATCATCATCAGCAACATCCCGCGCCTGGTCCCGGGCTGGAACAAGCCGATCATCATCGGTCGTCACGCCCACGGCGACCAGTACAAGGCGACCAACTTCAAGGTCCCCAGCGCCGGCACGCTCACGCTGACGTACACCCCGGCGGACGGCTCCGAGCCGATCCAGCAGCAGGTCGTCACGTACCCCGACGGCGGCGGCGTCGCCATGGGCATGTACAACTTCAACGACTCGATCCGCGACTTCGCGCGGGCGTCGTTCGCGTACGGCCTGCAGCGGGGCTACCCGGTGTACCTGTCGACGAAGAACACGATCCTCAAGGCGTACGACGGCGCGTTCAAGGACATCTTCCAGGAGGTGTTCGACGCCGAGTACAAGGACCAGTTCGACGCCGCCGGCCTCACCTACGAGCACCGCCTCATCGACGACATGGTCGCCGCGGCCATGAAGTGGGAGGGCGGCTACGTCTGGGCGTGCAAGAACTACGACGGCGACGTGCAGTCCGACACCGTCGCGCAGGGCTTCGGCTCGCTCGGCCTCATGACGTCGGTCCTCATGACCCCGGACGGCCAGACGGTCGAGGCCGAGGCGGCCCACGGCACGGTCACGCGTCACTACCGCCAGCACCAGGCGGGCAAGCCCACGTCGACGAACCCGATCGCGTCGATCTTCGCGTGGACCGGCGGCCTCAAGCACCGCGGCAAGCTGGACAGCACCCCCGAGGTGACGCAGTTCGCCGAGACGCTCGAGCAGGTCGTCATCGAGACGGTCGAGTCCGGTGCCATGACCAAGGACCTCGCGGCCCTCGTCGGCCCGGACCAGGCGTGGCAGACCACCGAGGAGTTCCTCGCGACGCTCGACGCGAACCTCGCGGCGAAGCTCGCCTGACCTCGCACTGCACGACGGCGCCCTCCCGGATCCCCGGGCGGGCGCCGTCGTCGTTCCTGCGGGTAGCGTGCCCGTAGCGTCTCCAGCCGCCCGACCGAAGGAGCCCGTCCGTGCCTGTGAGCCAGCCCGTCAACGTGACCGTCACCGGTGCCGCCGGACAGATCGGCTACGCCCTGCTGTTCCGGATCGCGTCCGGCCAGATGCTCGGCGTGGACACCCCGGTGCGGCTGCGGCTGCTGGAGATCCCCCAGGCGGTCAAGGCGGCCGAGGGCACCGCGATGGAGCTCGACGACTGCGCGTTCCCGACGCTCGACGGGGTCGACATCTTCGACGACCCGCGGGCCGCGTTCGACGGCACGAACGTCGCGCTGCTGGTCGGGGCGCGCCCCCGCACGGCCGGCATGGAGCGCGGCGACCTGCTCTCGGCCAACGGCGGCATCTTCAAGCCGCAGGGCGAGGCGATCAACGCGGGCGCGGCCGACGACGTCCGGGTGCTCGTCGTCGGGAACCCCGCGAACACGAACGCGCTCATCGCGCAGCACCACGCGCCGGACGTGCCGGCGGACCGGTTCACGGCGATGACGCGCCTGGACCACAACCGGGCGGTGTCGCAGCTCGCGACGCGCACGGGGGCGAAGGTCGCGGACATCGCGCGCGTCACGATCTGGGGCAACCACTCGGCGACGCAGTACCCGGACCTGTCGCACGCGACGGTCGGCGGCCGGCCCGCGCTCGAGGTCGTGGCCGACGACGCGTGGGTGGTCGACACGTTCATCCCGACCGTCGCGAAGCGCGGTGCGGCGATCATCGAGGCCCGTGGCGCGTCGTCGGCGGCCTCCGCGGCGAACGCGGCCGTCGACCACGTGCGCACGTGGGTGCACGGCACCCCGGCGGGGGACTGGACGTCCGCCGGTGTCGTGTCGGACGGCTCGTACGGGGTGCCGGCGGGGCTCATCTCGTCGTTCCCCGTGACGTCCGAGGGCGGCGCGTGGAGGATCGTGCCGGACCTGGAGATCGACGGCTCGTCGCGCGCGCGCATCGACGCGTCGGTCGCGGAGCTCGTCGAGGAGCGGGACGCGGTCCGGGTGCTCGGCCTGGTCTGAGCCGGGCTCGCCGAGGTGCGGGTCGCGATCCGCGTGCGGCCGGGCGCGTCACGCACCGCGGTCGGCGGTCTGCACGGGGACCGGCTCGTCGTCGCCGTGACCGCCCGGGCCGTCGACGGTGCCGCGACGGAGGCCGCGCTGCGGGCGCTCGCCGACGCGTTGGGCGTCCGGCCCCGGCACGTGTCGCTCGTGTCCGGCGCGACGAGCCGCGACAAGGTCGTCGAGGTCGAGGACGACGCGCGCGACGACCTGGCCGGGCGGCTGGAGCTGCTCCGCGACGCCTGAGCGCCCGGCGCGCCCCTAGGGTGCGAACCGTCGATTCCCGGCGTCCGCACACGAAAGGGCAGCAACCTCCATGAAGCACACTCAGGAACGGTCCCGCCGAGCTCGGGCGCGCGCGTCACGACGGTCTCGGGCGTCACGGCTCGTCGTCGGCGGTGCGCTGGCCACCGCGATCGCCGTGACGGGCGTGGTGACGGCGACCCCGGCGACGGCGGGGTCCGGAGGCCGCTACACGTTCCTCGACGCCAACGGCGCCTACTGGGGCGTGAACTTCGCGGGGGCGACCGCCGCCGAGCTCGCGTTCGTGGCCGACACCGACGGCAACGGCATGCAGGAGCTGGGCGGCTACAACAACGGACGCTTCACCGTGCGCAGTGACGACGGCGCGTACTGGGGCGTCAGCATCCCGGGCGCGGGCCGCGCGGAGATCCCCTTGGCGATCGACACGGACGGTGACCACAAGCAGGAGCTTGCCCTGTACAACAACGGCCGGTTCACCGTGCGGGCCGCCGACGGCTCGCTGTGGGGGATCGACTTCGCGGGCGCGGGAAACCTGGACCTGCCGGTCGCCGCCGACACGGACGGCGACGGCAGGCAGGAGTTCGGGGTCTACCGCGCGGGTCGGTTCACGTTCCGGCGGGACGACAACAGCTACTGGGGCGTGGACTTCACGGGGGCGGGGGCGAACGACCTGCCGCTCGTCATCGACACGGATGCCGACCACAAGCAGGAGCTCGCCGTCTACAACAACGGCCGGTTCACCATCCGGAACGACGCGGGCGGGTACTGGGGCCTCAACTTCACGGGTGCCGGCATCGGTGACTACCCGCTCGCGGTCGACACCAACCACGACGGCCGTCAGGAGCTCGCGGTGTACAACCACGTGGCGACCCAGGTCTATGCGCGCCAGATCCTCGCGAACCCGGCCATCGGGACGAGCTACTCGGCCACCGTCCGGCAGGACCTCCAGGCGGCCGCCGTCGGGGCGGTCGGGACCGGGGGGACGTCGATGATGAGCTCCGCCATCGCCGAGGTGATCGTCACTGCGGCCCACGGCCACTCGCTGACCATCAACGCGCTCCAGTCCGGCGGCGGCGGCCACATGGACGGGAGTCAGCACTACTCGGGTGACGCGGTCGACTTCGGGCTGCTGGACGGGGCGCCGTTCCGCACCTGGACGTCCCCGTGGTTCTCGGTCGTGGAGTCGTTCCTGCCGATCCTCCCCAACGGCTCGAACGTCGGCCAGGGACAGTGCCCTGGTGCGCACCCGACGCGGTCCGGCGTGACCTACCTCAGGACCGACCCGTGCACGCACCTGCACGTGGACGTGCCGAGCTCCTCACCTCGCTGACGCGGCCGCGCTGAGGCGGGCGCCCACGCACCCGCCGCACCAGACCTCGAGCTCCTCGGCGACCGTCGCTCCCGCGTGGATGACGGCGCCGGGGAGCTCGTCGTCCTGGCATGCGCCCGGCGACGACCTGGAGCGATCGCCGCGCGAACCGACATTCGCCCGTTGACACCCGTAACGGACAGCCTCTACGGTCGACCTTGCTGGCCGTCGAAGCGCTTCGATAGCCGGCACGTCCCTCGTCATCGACCGTCAGAGCCGTCGGGAGATCGCACCGGGCGCCGGCCCCCGTCGCACCTTCGCACGTCGCCGTGCGGAGGATCCCCCCTGCGCTGACGGATGGCGAACCACCACACCTGTGCGGCGTCGCGGCGCCGTGGATCGAGGGGGTTCCTGCTGTGAGGATCGCACCGAGGCATCGCTGGGCCGTGCCAGGCGTCCTGTGCCTGGCGCTCGCCGGGCTCGTGCCGACCACCTCCGCCCAGGCGGAGGAGTACCCGTTCCGTGACCCCGACCTGCCGCTGCAGACCCGCATCGACGACCTGCTCGGCAGGCTCACGCAGGACGAGGAGATCTCGCTGCTGCACCAGTTCCCGCTGCCGGTGCCCCGGCTCGGGATCGGGCAGTTCCGCAGCGGCACCGAGGCGCTGCACGGCCTGGCGTGGACCACGTCGCCGGCCGACGGCGTGGTGCACACCGCCACCGCCACGACCTTCCCGCAGGCCGTCGGCCTCGCGAGCACGTGGGACACCGACCTGCTGCACCAGGTCGGCTCCGTGGTCGGCGACGAGGCGCGCGGGTACAACACCACGGACCCCGGCATGTGGGGGCTCAACCTGTGGGCGCCCGTCGTGAACCTGCTGCGCGACCCCCGGTGGGGCCGCAACGAGGAGGGCTACTCGGAGGACCCGCTGCTCACGGGCGCGATCTCCACGGCGTACGGCAAGGGCATGTCGGGCGACGACCCGTTCTACCTGAAGACCGCCCCGACGCTGAAGCACTACCTCGCCTACAACAACGAGGTGCACCGCGACACGAGCAACTCCTCGGTGCCGCCGCGCGTGCTGCACGAGTACGACGAGCCAGCCTTCAAGGCCGCGATCAGCGCGGACGCGGCGACCGGCGTCATGGCGTCGTACAACCTCGTCAACGGCCGGCCCGCCACGGTGGACCCGACCCTCGACAGCACCGTGCGCTCCTGGACCGACAAGACGCTGTTCAACGTCAGCGACGCGGGCGCCCCGGGCAACCTCATCGGCTCGGAGGACTACTACGAGACGCAGGCCGAGGCCGACGCGGCCCTCATCAAGGCCGGCCTCGACAACCACACGGTGAACGACAACAACCCCCGCCCGACGATCGACGCGATCAAGTCGGCGCTCGACCAGGGGCTCCTCACGCAGGAGGACGTCGACACCGCGGCGTCCCACGAGCTGTCCATCCGGTTCCGGCTCGGCGAGTTCGACCCGGACGGCGGCCCGTACGCGGGCATCACGATGGACGCCGTCAACACCGAGGCGAGCCAGCAGCTCGCCAGGCAGACCGCCGGCGAGGCGATGGTGCTGCTCAAGAACCAGAAGGGTGCCCTGCCGCTCGACGCGAACCGCACGAAGAGCGTCGCCGTCGTGGGGCCGCTCGCGGACACCACGTACACCGACTGGTACGGCGGCACGCCGCCGTACACGGTGACGGCGCTCGACGGCATCACCGAGCGGGTCGGCGCCGGCGGCACGGTCACCGGCACCGAGGGCGTCGACCGGATCGCGCTCAAGGACCCGGCGACCGGCAGGTACCTGTCCGGCGGGGCGGGCGAGACCGGCGCGGCGATCACCGAGGGCGCGACGGCGGCGGACGCGACGGCGCAGTTCGACGTCTTCGACTGGGGCAGCGGGATCGTCACGCTGCGCAGCGCCGCCAACGGCAAGTACGTCGGGTACAACTGGAGCGGCTTCGCCAACGACCAGGCGCAGCCCAACGGCTGGTTCGTGCAGCAGCAGTTCAAGATCGAGGACCGGCCCGACGGGAACGTCGTGCTCCGCTATGCCGGGTACGAGTCGGCGTACGACTGGGCGCCGTCCTACGCGAACCCGTACCTCACCGTGAACGCGGACGGTGCGCTCGTGCTGGGTGCGGCCACGGCCGACGGGGCGACGGAGTTCTCCCGGGAGCTCGTGGCGAGCGGCACGGACGCGGCGGTGGCGGCGGCGAAGGCGGCCGACGTGGCCGTCGTCGTGGTCGGCAGCATGCCGTTCATCAACGGGCGCGAGGACCACGACCGGACGGACATCGCCCTGGCCGCCGGTCAGGAGGCGCTGGTGAAGGCGGTCGTCGCGGCGAACCCGCGCACGGTCGTCGTGCTCCAGACGAGCTACCCGGACACCATCACCTGGCTGCAGGACCACGTCCCGGCGATCGTGTGGACCACGCACGCCGGCCAGGAGACGGGGCACGCGGTCGCGGACGTGCTGTTCGGCGACGTCAACCCTGCCGGGCGGCTCACCCAGACATGGCCGAAGGCCGCGACCGACCTGCAGCCCGACCTGATGAACTACGACATCATCACGAGCGGCCAGACCTACCTGTACGACACGACCACGCCTCTCTACCCGTTCGGCTACGGCCTGTCGTACACGTCCTTCAGGTACTCCCACCTGCGCGTCGACAAGAAGGCCGACGGGACGATCAAGGCGCGCGTCGACGTCACGAACACCGGCCGCCGGGCCGGCGACGAGGTGGTGCAGCTCTACACGCACCAGCGCGACTCGCGGGACCCGCAGCCGATCAAGCAGCTCCGCGCGTTCGACCGGGTGAGCCTCGAGCCGGGCCGCACGACGACCGTGGAGCTGTCGGTCCCGGTGTCCGACCTGGCGCACTGGGACGTGACCCGCGAGAAGTGGGTCGTCGAGTCCAGCGCGTACGACGTGCTGGTCGGTGCGTCGTCGGCCGACATCCGGCAGAAGGCCGTGGTGCAGGTCAAGGGCGAGAAGATCCCCGCCCGCGACCTGTCCACGACCACGCAGGCGCAGAACTTCGACGCGTACCAGGGCGTCACGCTCGTGGACCGCTCGAAGGAGTCCGGCACGTCCGTGGAGACGGCGGCCGGCAGCTGGATCGCGTTCGAGGACGCCGACCTCGGCAACCGGACGCGCACCTTCGCCGCCTCGGTCGCCAAGGCGGACGCCGGCAACGGCACCATCCAGATCCGTCTCGACTCGCCGACCGGACGGCTCGTCGGGACCGCCACCGTGGCGAGCACAGGGGACAGGTACACGTACGCGACGGTCACCGCCGCGCTCGACGACGGGCGCGGACCGGGCAAGGGCGGCCGTGGGCACGGCTCCCTGCAGGGCCGGCACGACGTCTACCTGGTGTTCGACTCCACGGTGCGGGTGGGGGACCTCAGCCTGGGCAGCTGAGCCTCCCGGCCGGTGGCGGGTGCCGCAGCGCCCGCCACCGGCCCATGCCCGGCCCGGCGTCCGAGGCCGGACGTCGCCCCCGGTGTGTGCTGCGTTCGTGTCGCCTGTGAGCAGCAACGCCGCACAGTCTCGCCCCCGGGGCGGTCCTGGTTGCGGATGCGGCCGCGCGCCATCTCGGTAGCGTCCTTTTCGTCCTGGCGTCACCGATTCGCCTGAAACCCTTGCTGCAAGTTGCGGCAAGTCGGTACGGTCGGCGCTGACCCCGGCACACGGCCGTGCCGGGACGACGAAGGAGTCGCCATGCCGCGCCGCACCCCCGTCCTCTCCCGCCCCGTGGCGGGCGTCTCGTCGCTCGCGGTGGCCTTCGCCCTCGCGGGCACCGCGGCCACCGTCGGGGCGATGCCGGCGGCGGCTGTCGCGAGCACCGCCGCCCTCGTCGGGGACCTCCAGAGCGAGCTCGGCTGCACGGAGGACTGGCAGCCGTCCTGCGCCGCGACCGAGCTCACCGCCGACGGCAGCGGCCGCTTCAGCGCGGACCTCGAGGTCCCCGCCGGCACGTGGCACTACAAGGTCGCCCTGAACGACGCGTGGGACGAGTCGTACGGCGGCGACGGCGGCAGCGGCGACACCCCGCTCGTGGTCGCCGGGCCGGCGACGGTCCGGTTCACGTACGACGACACGACGCACCGCACGGCCCTGACCCCGCTGGACCTCGCGGGCGACGCCTCGGCCGCCGACGACGCGATCGTCGCGGAGCCCGTCCGCGACCCCGGCGCGGGCAACACGTTCTACTTCGCCATGACCGACCGGTTCGCCAACGGCGACCCGTCCAACGACGCCGGCGGCCTCACGGGCGACCGGCTCGCGACGGGCCTCGACAAGACGGACAAGGGCTTCTACAACGGCGGCGACCTCGCCGGCCTGCGCGACCAGCTCGACTACATCGAGGGCCTGGGCACCACCGCGATCTGGCTGACCCCGTCGTTCAAGAACCGCCCCGTGCAGGGCACCGGGGCCAACGTGTCCGCCGGGTACCACGGGTACTGGATCACCGACTTCACGCAGATCGACCCGCACCTCGGCACGAACGCCGAGCTGGAGGCGCTGATCGCGGACGCGCACGCGCGCGGCATCAAGGTCTACTTCGACATCATCACGAACCACACCGCGGACGTCATCGACTACGCGCAGCAGACGTACACGTACGTCCCGCAGAGCACGAGCCCGTACAAGGACGCGGCAGGCAACGTGTTCGACCCGCACACGTACGCGGGCACGGACACCTTCCCGGCGATGGACCCGGCGACGTCGTTCCCCTACACGCCGGTCGTGAAGCCGGCGGACGAGCACCTCAAGGTCCCGGACTGGCTGAACGACGTCACGCTCTACCACAACCGCGGTGACTCGACGTATACCGGTGAGTCGACGACGTACGGCGACTTCTCCGGGCTCGACGACCTCATGACGGAGAACCCGCAGGTCGTCGACGGGTTCGTGGACGTCTACGACTCCTGGGTGGACCTGGGCGTCGACGGGTTCCGCATCGACACCGCCAAGCACGTGAACTTCGAGTTCTGGCAGAAGTTCACGACGGCCGTGCACGAGCACGCGACCGCGCAGGGCAACCCCGACTTCTTCATGTTCGGCGAGGTGTACGACGCCGACCCGGTCAAGCTCTCGCCGTACCTGCGGGACAGCGACATGGACGCGGTGCTCGACTTCACGTTCCAGTCCGCGGCGTCGAACTACGCCCGGGGCTCGTCGGCCGGGCTGCTGCACTCCCTGTACGAGGGCGACGACCGCTACGTGACCCCGACCACGAACGCGCAGGCCCTGCCGACGTTCCTCGGCAACCACGACATGGGCCGCATCGGCTACTTCGTCAAGGACGGCTCCGACCCCCAGGCGCGGTCCGAGCTCGCGCACGACCTGATGTTCCTGTCCCGCGGCCAGCCGGTCGTGTACTACGGCGACGAGCAGGGCTTCGAGGGCGCCGGTTCGATGAACGGCAGCGACAAGGACGCCCGGCAGTCGCTCTTCGCGACCCAGGTCGACGAGTACGCGAACCAGCCGCTGCTCGACGGCACGACGGCCGGCTCGGTGGACCGGTACGACACCGACAGCGAGCTCTACCAGCACATCAAGGCGCTCGCGGAGCTCCGGCAGAGCACCCCGGCGCTCGGCGACGGCGCGCAGGTCGAGCGGTACTCGAACGGGTCGGTGTACGCGTTCAGCCGCGTCGACGCCACCGAGAAGGTCGAGCACCTCGTCGCGCTCAACAACGGCACGTCACCGACGACGGTCACGATCGACACGCTCACGCCCGGGGCGCAGTTCGCCCCGCTGTACGGCACGACGACGGGCGTGGCCGCGGCCGCCGACGGCACGGTGTCCGTCACGGTCCCGGCGCTGAGCGCGATCGTCCTGCGCGCGGACGCCCCGGTCGCCGCCCCGGCGGCGGCGGGCCCGGTCACGGTCGACGCGCCCGCCCCCGGTGCCGGGCTGTCCGGCCAGGTCCCGGTGAGCGCGGACGTGGCCGACGACGTGTGGAGCCAGACCTCGTTCGCCTACCGGGTCGTCGGCGACGACACGTGGACCCCGCTCGGCACGTCCGAGACGACCGCCCCCCGTGTCTACGCGGACACCGCGGGCCTCGCGGCAGGCACGCTCGTCGAGTACCGCGCGGTCACGGTCGACGCCGCCGGCCACCGGGCCGCGGACTCGACGTTCGCGTCGGTCGGCAACCGCGTGGACGGCGAGGAGACGCAGGGCGGTGGCGGTGGCGGGGACCTCGTCGTCACCGTGCCGGGCAGCCACCAGAGCGAGATGGGCTGCCCCGGTGACTGGCAGCCCGAGTGCGACGAGGCGCAGCTGACGTCGTACTCGAACGGGATCTACCACGGCACGTTCACGCTCCCCGCCGGCACGTACGAGTACAAGGTCGCGGTCGGCGGCTCGTGGGACGAGAACTACGGTGCGGGAGGCGTCCCCGGCGGTGCGAACGTGACGTACACGCTCGCCGCCGACGGCCCGGTGACGTTCTACTACGACCCCGTGACCCACTGGTTCACGAGCACCGCGCAGGGGCCGATCCTCACGGTCCCCGGCTCGACGAACAGCGAGCTCGGCTGCGAGGCCGACTGGGCCCCCGACTGCCTGGCGACCCTGCTCGAGGACCCGGACGGGGACGGCACGTACACGTTCACCACGGACGCGCTGCCTGAGGGCGCGTACGAGGTCAAGGTCGCGCACAACCTGTCGTGGGACGAGAACTACGGTGCCGGCGGCGCCCCGGGCGGGGCGAACATCGCGTTCTCGGCCCCCGGCGGCAAGGACGTGACGTTCTCCTACGTGCTCGCGACGCACGTGCTCACGGTCCAGGTCAGCGACCCGCCGCTGGCGGGCACCGGCGAGGAGCGCGCGCGGTGGGTCGACGCGTCGACGATCGCGTGGCCGGCCGGCTGGCCGGTCGAGGGCGCGGACCCGACGACCCTCACGTGGCAGCTGCACTCCTCGGCGACGGGCGCGCTCGCGGTCGTCGACGGCGCGGTGACGGGCGGCGACGGCACCCCGGTGCCGCTCACGTACGACGCGGGCGGTCTCACGGACCAGCAGCTGGCCCGGTTCCCGCAGCTCGCGGGGTCGGTCGCGCTGCACGTCGGCACCGACAAGGCGGCCGTGCGGGAGCTGCTGCGCGGCGAGCTGCTCGTCACGCAGGCGGCCGGCGACGGCACGCTGCAGGCCGCCACCGGCGTCCAGGTCCCGGGTGTGCTCGACGACCTGTACGCCAAGGCGGCCGGCAAGCGCGCGCTCGGCACCACGTGGTCGCACGGCACGCCGCACCTGGCGCTCTGGGCGCCGACCGCGCAGGACGTCGACCTGCTCGTCTGGCCCGCGACGAGGAAGGGCGTCGACACGTCCGGCACGCCGACACGCGTCGCGGCGCACCGGCAGCCCGACGGTTCCTGGACGGTCGACGGCAGGAAGCAGTGGACGGGCGCCGCGTACCTCTGGGAGGTCACCGTCTACGCGCCGACCACGGACAAGGTCGAGGTCAACCAGGTGACGGACCCGTACTCGGTCGCGCTCACGCTCAACAGCACGCACTCGGTGCTCGTCGACCTCGACGACAAGGCGTTCCGCCCGAAGACGTGGGAGAAGGCGAAGCAGCCGGTGGTCGAGCCCGTGGACCAGACGATCTACGAGCTGCACGTGCGCGACTTCTCGATCGGCGACACGACGGTCCCGGCCGCCCACCGCGGCACGTACCTGGCGTTCGCCGACCGCAGCGCGGGCACGAAGCACCTGCGCGAGCTCGCCGACGCGGGCCTGACGACGGTGCACCTGCTGCCGACGTTCGACATCGCGACCATCGAGGAGGACCGGAGCAAGCAGGCCACGCCCGACTGCGACCTCGCGTCGTACCCGCCCGCCTCGGACCAGCAGCAGGCGTGCGTCACCGCGGTGGCGGGCGCGGACGGCTTCAACTGGGGCTACGACCCGCTGCACTGGCAGGCGCCGGAGGGCTCGTACGCGGTGCACCAGGAGGGCGGCGGCAGGGTCGCCGACTTCCGCACCATGGTCGGCGCGCTGCACGACGACGGCCTGCAGGTGGTGCTCGACCAGGTGTTCAACCACACCGCGGCGAGCGGCCAGGACCCGAGGTCGGTGCTCGACCGCGTGGTGCCGGGGTACTACCAGCGCCTCACCGCGACCGGCACCGTGGAGACGTCGACCTGCTGCCAGAACGTCGCCACGGAGCACGCCATGGCGGGCAAGCTCATGGTCGACTCGGTCGTCACGTGGGCCCGGGACTACAAGGTCGACGGCTTCCGCTTCGACCTCATGGGCCACCACTCGGTGGAGAACATGAAGGCGGTCCGCAAGGCGCTCGACGCACTCACGCCGCGCAAGGACGGCGTGAACGGCAGGAACGTCTACCTGTACGGCGAGGGCTGGAACTTCGGCGAGGTGGCGGACAACGCCCTGTTCACGCAGGCCACGCAGGGCCAGCTCGGCGGCACGGGCATCGGCACGTTCTCCGACCGGCTGCGCGACGCCGTCCGCGGGGGAGGCCCGTTCGACACCAACCCGCACATCCAGGGCTTCGGCTCCGGCGGCGGCACCGACCCGAACGGCGACCCGGTGAACGGCTCGGAGGCCGACCAGGCCGCACGGGCGCAGCACGACGCCGACCTCGTGCGCCTCGGCATGGCGGGCAACCTGCGCGACTTCTCGTTCGAGACGAGCGCGGGCACCGTCCAGAAGGGCAGCGAGATCCAGTACAACGGGCAGCCGGCCGGGTACGCGGACGAGCCGGACGAGGTGATCACGTACGTCGACGCGCACGACAACGAGACCCTGTGGGACTCGCTGACGTACAAGCTGCCGGTGTCGACGAGCATGCCCGACCGGGTGCGGATGAACACGGTCAGCCTGGCGACGACGGCCTTGGCGCAGACGCCGAGCTTCTGGCACGCGGGCGCCGACCTGCTGCGCAGCAAGTCGCTCGACCGCAACAGCTACGACTCGGGCGACTGGTTCAACAGCCTCGACCTGTCCGGGAAGGACAACGGCTTCGGCCGCGGCCTGCCCCCGGCGGCCGACAACGAGGACAAGTGGCCGTTCCAGGAGCCGCTGCTGGCCGACCCGGCGCTCAAGCCGGCACCGGCCGACATCGCGACGGCGTCGCGGGCGGCGGACGACCTGCTGCGGCTGCGGTTCTCGACCCCGCTGTTCCGGCTGGGGTCGGCCGACCTCATCGAGCGGAAGGTGTCGTTCCCGGGCTCCGGGGCGGACGCCGACCCGGGCGTGGTCGTCATGCGGATCGACGACCGGGCGGGCTGGGACCCGGCGTCGCGACGCTGGAGCCACGACGTGGACCGGTCGCTCGAGGGCGTCCTCGTGGTGGTGAACGGCTCGGACGAGCCCACCACCCAGACCGTCGACGCGCTGGCCGGGCACCGGCTCACGCTCTCGCCGGTGCAGGCGCGGGGGAGCGACCCCGTGGTCCGTTCGACCACGTGGACGCCGTCGACCGGAACCGTCACCGTGCCGGCCCGGACCGTCGCGGTGCTCGTCGAGAAGTCGTTGCCGGGCCACGGGTCCGGGCACGGCTGGTGGTGACCGGGAGCGGGAGCAAGGTCCCGTAGGCCGGCAGGCCGGCGGCGGGCAGATCTCGGCGGGCAGGGCCTCGTGGCCCTGCCCGCCGTCTGTCGTCCCCGCGCTCGCGGTCGACGGATTCTGGACGTACGACCAGGTCCTCTGCATTCGTCGGTCGAACCCAGCGGAAGTATCGGCGTCCGCCAGAGTCCCCTGTTAACGCTCACATCGCCCCCTGATCGCGACCTGATCGTGATGAGTTCGTAATGCGCGGAAGGGGGATCCTGGCTTGACTTCGAGAACCGAATACAAGAGCGTGGGCGCACTGCACCAGGGCGACCCACATCGCCCGGCGCAGGCGGGACACGGCCCGAGCGGCGGAGCGGCTGCGGGGGACTGACGAGCACGCGCTCGCAGGTCCGTGTCACCGGTTCTCTCAACGACGAGAAGGAGCACAGCATGCGACGGATCAATATCGCGGTGATGGGTGCGGTCCTGGCACTCGGCCTCGCCGCGTGCTCGGGTGGCGGCGCCGGCAGCACGGACGACTCGTCCGGTGCGGCCCCGGCCGACAAGGGCGGCGACCTCACGGTCGGCGTCGCGATGCCGACGCAGACCTCCGAGCGCTGGATCGCGGACGGCGACGCCGTCAAGTCCGGGCTCGAGAAGGCCGGCTACAAGGTCGACCTGCAGTACGCGGGCGACGACATCCCCACCCAGCAGCAGCAGATCGACCAGATGATCACGAAGGGCGCCGACCTCCTGATCGTCGCCTCGATCGACGGCACGGCCCTCGCCAACCAGCTGCAGGCCGCCGCCGACGCCGACATCCCGGTCATCGCGTACGACCGCCTCATCCGCGACAGCGAGAACGTCGACTTCTACGTGACGTTCGACAACTACAAGGTCGGCGTGCAGCAGGCCACGTCGCTGCTCACGGGTCTCGGCGTCCTCAAGGCCGACGGCACCCCGGGCGACGGCAAGGGCCCGTTCAACGTCGAGCTCTTCGCCGGCTCGCTGGACGACAACAACGCGCACTTCTTCTACAAGGGCGCGATGGACACCCTCCAGCCGTACATCAACGACGGCACGCTCGTCGTGAAGTCCGGCCAGACGGACATCGAGCAGGTCGCCACGCTGCGCTGGCTGCAGGAGACGGCGCAGAAGCGCATGGAGGACCTCCTCACGTCGACCTACTCGGACGGCTCGAAGGTCCAGGGCGTGCTCTCCCCGTACGACGGTCTCTCGCGCGGCATCCTCACGGCCCTGCAGAACGCCGGCTACGGCCCCGGCATCGCCGACGGCATGCCCGTCGTCACCGGTCAGGACGCCGAGATCGCCTCGGTCAAGCTGATCAACGACGGCGTGCAGTTCTCGACGATCTTCAAGGACACCCGCAAGCTCGCGGACCAGTCCGTGAAGACCGCCGAGGCGTTCCTCAACGGCGACACCCCCGAGGCGAACGACACCGAGTCGTACGACAACGGCGTCAAGGTCGTCCCGTCGTACCTGCTCAGCTCGGACATCGTGGGCAAGGACCAGATCCAGCCCCTGCTGATCGACTCCGGCTACTGGACGGCCGACGAGGTCGCCAGCGGCCAGGCCGGCTGACCTGTCAGCACCGACCCCCGACCGGCCGGCGCTCCTCCTTCGGGACGGCGTCGGCCGGTCGGCCCGGTCCAGCCCATCGCATGGAAGGACGGTGAGGTCGCGTGGCTGACCCCATTCTCGAGATGCAGTCCATCACCAAGACTTTCCCCGGCGTGAAGGCCCTGCAGGACGTCTCCCTGTCGGTCGAGCGCGGCGAGATCCACGCCATCTGCGGGGAGAACGGCGCCGGCAAGTCGACGCTGATGAAGGTCCTGTCCGGCGTGTACCCGCACGGCGACTACGAGGGGACGATCCTCCTCGACGGCGCCGAGGTGCAGTTCGGGTCGATCAACGACTCCGAGGCCCAGGGCGTCGTGATCATCCACCAGGAGCTCGCGCTGGTGCCGTACCTGTCGGTCGCCGAGAACATCTTCCTCGGCAACGAGCGCGTCAAGCGCGGCCTGATCGACTGGAACCAGGCGAACGCGGAGGCCGCAGCACTGCTGGCCCGCGTCGGCCTCAACGAGCTCCCGGTCACCGCCGTCGGCCAGCTCGGCGTCGGCAAGCAGCAGCTCGTCGAGATCGCCAAGGCGCTGTCCAAGGAGGTCAAGCTCCTCATCCTCGACGAACCCACGGCCGCGCTGAACGACAACGACTCCGAGCACCTGCTCGGCCTCCTGCGCCAGCTGCAGCAGCAGGGGATCACCTGCATCATGATCTCCCACAAGCTCAACGAGATCGCCGAGATCGCCGACAACACGACGATCATCCGCGACGGCCGGACCATCGAGACGCTCGACATGAAGGCCGACGGCGTCACCCAGGAGCGGATCATCCGCGGCATGGTGGGCCGGGACCTCGGTCACCGCTTCCCGCCGCACGAGCCGACCATCGGCGAGGAGGTGCTCCGGATCGAGGACTGGACCGTGCACCACCCCACGGACCCGGAGCGCATCGTCGTCGACGGCGCGAGCCTCAACGTCCGCGCCGGTGAGATCGTCGGCCTGGCCGGCCTCATGGGCGCCGGGCGCACCGAGCTCGCGATGTCGCTGTTCGGCCGGACCTACGGCAGCAACACGACCGGCCGGGTGTACCTGCGCGGCAACGAGATCAAGACGCGCACGGTCGCCGAGGCCATCGCGCACGGCATCGCCTACGCCACCGAGGACCGCAAGAAGTACGGCCTCAACCTCATCGAGGACATCCGGAACAACATCACGGCGGCGAGCCTCAAGAAGGTCTCGCGGCTGGGCTGGGTGAACGCCAACGAGGAGACCAAGGTCGCCGAGGGCTTCCGGACGAGTATGAACATCAAGGCTCCGACGGTCGCGGCCCTCGCCGGCAAGCTCTCGGGCGGGAACCAGCAGAAGGTCGTGCTGAGCAAGTGGCTCTTCACCGACCCCGAGGTCCTCATCCTCGACGAGCCGACCCGCGGCATCGACGTGGGCGCCAAGTACGAGATCTACACGCTCATCAACAAGCTGGCCGAGTCGGGCAAGGCGGTCCTCGTCATCTCGTCGGAGCTGCCCGAGCTGCTGGGCATCTGCAACCGCATCTACACGCTCTCGGCCGGCCGGGTCACCGGTGTGCTGCCGCGTGAGCAGGCCACTCAGGAGAACCTGATGGAGCTCATGACCAAGGAAAGGGACCAGGTTCGATGACTGCCGTAGCAGGCTTGAAGGACCTCTTCACGAGGAACCTGCGCCAGAGTGGGATCTTCATCGCGTTCGTGGCCATCGTCGGGCTGTTCACCATCCTGACGGACGGCACGCTGCTGAGCCCCGGCAACGTCACGAACATCGTGCTGCAGTACTCCTACATCCTCATCCTCGCGATCGGCATGCTGATCGTGATCGTCGGCGGCCACATCGACCTGTCGGTCGGGTCGGTCGTGGCGCTCACCGGCTCGGTGTCGGCCGTGCTCGTCATCAAGAACGGCCAGCCGTGGTGGGTCGGCGTCCTCGTCGCCCTGCTCGTGGGCCTGGCCGTCGGTGCCTGGCAGGGGTTCTGGGTCGCGTACGTGGGCATCCCGGCGTTCATCGTGACGCTGGCGGGCATGCTCCTGTTCCGCGGCATGACGTACCAGGTGCTCGACAACGTGTCGCTGTCGCCGTTCCCGCACACGTACCAGCAGATCGCCGGCGGCTTCCTCAACGGGTTCCTCGGCGGCCAGGGGATCGACGTCTTCACGCTCGTCATCGCGGCGATCGGCGTGCTCGGGTACGTCGTCAGCCAGTTCCGCCAGCGTGCCGGCCGGATCCGCTACCAGCAGGTCGTCGAGTCCATGCCGATCTTCGTCACGAAGCTCGTCCTGGTCGCCGTCGTCGTCATGGCCTTCGCCTACCAGCTGGCCCGCTCGCGCGGCCTGCCGATCGTCCTGATCATCCTGGGCGTTCTGATCATGGTCTACACGATCGTCACGACGAAGACGGTCTTCGGCCGCCACGTCTACGCGATCGGTGGCAACCTGTCGGCCGCGCAGCTGTCCGGCGTGAAGGTGCAGAAGGTCAACTTCTGGATCTTCGTCAACATGGGCTTCCTGGCCGCCGTCGCGGGCGCCGTGTACTCGTCGCGCTCCAACAGCGCGCAGCCGGGTGCGGGCAACATGTTCGAGCTCGACGCGATCGCGGCGTGCTTCATCGGTGGCGCGTCGACGACCGGTGGTGTCGGCCGTGTGACCGGTGCCGTGGTCGGTGGTCTGATCATGGGCGTCATGAGCAACGGCATGCAGCTCATGGGCATCGACCAGTCCGTGCAGCAGATGGTCAAGGGTCTGGTGCTGCTGCTCGCGGTGGCGTTCGACATCTACAACAAGCGGCGCGCCGGAGCGGCTCGCTGAGGTCGGTGACTCGCCCACGATCAGGTACCTGACGTGGACGGATGCAGTCGCGGTCTAGGCTCGCGGCCGTGGGAGGACGGGTAGCCATGTCAGGCTCGCAGTCCTCCCTGCGCGAAGCCAACCGGGCCCTGATCGTCGAGACGGTGCACCGGCACGGCGGGCTCACCCAGGTGGAGCTCGCCGGGGCCACCGGCCTGTCGGCCGCCACCGTCTCGACGATCGTCAAGGAGCTCCTCGCTGCGGGTGTCGTCGACACCCGCAGCACCACCCGCAGCGGGCGGCGTGCCCAGATGGTCACGCTCGCCCGCCGCGTGGGTCTGGCGGTCGGGATCCACATCGGGCACCGGCACATGCGCATCGCGCTCGGCGACGTCTCGCACGAGGTGGTCGCGGAGCAGACGCTCCCGCTGCCGCACGAGCACCGCATGGACACGAGCCTGGACCGGGCGGCGCTGCTCATCGCGGACCTGCTGGAGCGCGTCGGCTCGTCGCTCGACGAGGTGGTCGGTGTCGGCATCGGGGTGCCGGCCCCGGTCGACGCCGCGACGGGGATGATCTCCGTGCGCGGCATCATGCGCGGGTGGGACGAGGTGCACATCGCCCACGTCCTGTCGAAGCGGCTGGCCCGGCCGGTGTTCGTGGACAACGACGCGAACCTGGGCGCGCTGGCCGAGAGCACGCTGGGCGCGTCGCGCGGGTACCGCGACTCCGTGTACGTGCGCGCGTCGTACGGCACGGGCGCCGGCATCGTCCTGAGCGGCCAGCTGCACCGCGGGTTCGCGGGGACCGCCGGGGAGATCGGGCACGTGCAGGTGGACCCGCAGGGGGACATCTGCCGGTGCGGGAGCCGCGGCTGCCTCGACACGGTGGTGGGGGCGCAGGCCCTCCTGGAGCCGCTGCGGGCCAGCCACGGCACGATGGCGCTCCGCGACGTCATCCAGCGCGCCCTGGACGGCGACCCCGGCTGTGCGCGGGTGATCGCCGACGCCGGGGCGTCGATCGGCGCGGTCGTCGCGGGGCTCGCGATGGCGGTCAACCCGCAGGCGGTCGTCGTGGGCGGTGAGCTCGCCGAGACGGGCGAGCTGCTGCTCGGGCCGCTGCGCGAGGCGATCCGGCACCGTGTGCTGCTCAACCAGATCGCACCGCTCGAGGTGGTGCCCGCCGAGCTCGGCCAGCGCGCCGAGGTGATCGGCGGGCTCGAGCTCGTGCTGCAGTCGACGGACTTCGTCCTCCGTCAGGACGAACCGGTGCGCGCGATGGCGGGGGCGGTGGGAGACGATTGACGTCCATGGACGGCGGGGTTTCACTGCAAGGACCACGTGCCCAACGAGGAGCAGGTGAGGACATGAGCGCGAGCACACGCGTGCCGCTGCTGTCGCTCCAGCAGATCAGCAAGCGCTTCGGAGCGGTCGAGGCGCTCGTCGGCGTGGACGTCGAGGTCCACGCGCACGAGGTCGTCGCGCTCGTCGGCGACAACGGCGCGGGCAAGTCGACGCTGGCGAAGATCATCTCCGGCGTCCTCGCACCCGACTCCGGGATCATCGAGATCGACGGCGAGGAGCACACGATCCCGTCGCCGTCGGCGGCGCACACCCTCGGCATCGCGACGGTGTTCCAGGACCTCGCGCTCGCCGGGAACCTCGACGTGACGTCGAACATCTTCCTGGGGCGCGAGCTCACCGACGGCGTCCTCCTCGACGACGGCCGGATGGAGCAGGCCGCCCGGCAGATCCTGCGCGACCTGACGCTGCGCATCCCGTCGGTCCGCACGCCGCTGTCCGAGCTCTCGGCGGGTCAGCGGCAGGCCGTCGCGATCGCCCGCACGCTCATCGGCTCGCCGCGGATCGTCGTGCTCGACGAGCCCACCGCGGCCCTGTCCGTCGCGCAGACCGCCGAGGTGCTCACGTACATCGAGCGTCTCCGCGACCTCGGCCTGGGCGTCATCCTCATCAGCCACAACATGAACGACGTGCGCGCGGTGTCCGACAAGATCGTCGTGCTCCGGCACGGCCGCAACAACGGGTCGTTCGACGCGTCGACGGCGAGCTACGAGTCGATCCTCGCGGCGATCACGGGGGCGACGACCCTGTCGGAGAACCTGCTGCGGCACGCGGCCTCGATGCGCTGACCGGACGACGACGGGCCCCCGACGCGAGGTCGGGGGCCCGTCGTCGTGCGAGGACCGTCAGGCGACCAGCGCGTCGAGCCGCTCGTAGCCCTGCGTGAGCCCCTGGTCCATGCCGCTCGCGACCATGCCGTCGCGGGCCTCCAGCGTCGGGTACGTGGAGTGGATGCGGACCCGGCTGCGGCCGCCGTCGAGCTCCTCGAACGCGATGGACTCGATGGCGACGACGTCGGGGTAGCCGCCGAACTCGAACGTCTGGATCGCGAACTCGTTCTCGCGGACCACGTGGAAGACGCCGTTGAACTCGTACGCCTCGCCGTCGGGGGCCGTGTGGACGTAGCGCCACGAGCCGCCCGAGGTGAAGTCCCACTCCTTGACGTCCATCGCGAGGTCGCGCGGGCCCATCCACTGCCGGACCAGGTCCGGCTGCGCGTGGGCCTGGAAGACCGCCGCCACCGGGGCGTCGAACTCGCGGGTGATGTCGATGAACGGCACGCCCTCGGGCGCGTCGATCGTCACGGGGTTGCTCATGGTCCTGCCTCCACGTCTCTCGTCTGCTGGTCGAGGTCCTGCTGGGTGTCGCCCGTCGGGGTGGTCGGGTCGCTCGTCGGGAGCGAGGCGAGGACCGCGTCGAGCGCCCGGAAGCTCTGCTCGTGGATCAGCCGGTAGCGGTCGATCCACGCCGTGAGGGCCTCCAGGGTGGCGGCGTCGAGGTGCACCGGCCGGCGCTGCGCATCGCGCGACCGGGTCACCAGACCCGCCTGCTCGAGCACCTGGATGTGCTTCGAGACGGCCTGCTTGGTGATCTGGAAGGGTTCGGCGAGCTCGTTGACCGTGGCGGGGCCACGGCTGAGCCGGGCGACGATCCTGCGGCGGACCGGGTCGGCCAGGGCGAGGAACGCCCGGTCGAGCCGCTCGTCCGACAGGGGATCGACGACCATCGTCTCCAACCCTTCCGTTTATCAACTAGTTGGTTGATTACAACTGTGCGCGCCCCACCCGGACCCTGTCAAGGGAGGCGCGCAAAAAGATCCGGGCCGCACGCCCACCCCCCGCCGAGGGTGGCCGTGCGGCCCGGTGCGCGGTGGCCGCTGCGTCAGCCTGCCGCGCAGGTCGTCCCGTTGAGAGTGAAGGACGACGGTGCGGTGTTGGTGCCGGTGTGCGAGGCGTTGAAGCCGAGCTGCGTGCTGGCACCAGGGGCGAGCGAGCCGTTCCAGGACTCGTTGGTGATGGTCACCGCGGAGCCGGACTGGGTGGCCTTGGAGGACCAGGCCTGGGTGATGGTCTGGCCGGAGGGGAAGGTGAACTTCAGGGTCCAGCCGTTGAGG